>Ga0154418_1023_pt1 | contig 37530 bp, 44 predicted proteins | sample RifGroC1_FD_115922 | JGI IMG/M metagenome (GOLD analysis project Ga0154418, IMG submission 115922) | Treponema sp. GWC1_61_84 | reverse complement strand
CGCTGCCTGGCTGGGGGTGGAGAAGCCGGCCCTCATGGCGGATCCCTTCGCCTTGGTCAGACGGGCGGCCGCCGAAGCCAACGCGGTATTCGTGCTGAAGGGGGAAGTCACCCTCATCGCCGGCCCTGACGGCAGGACGGTCGTGGTCGACGGGCTCGTTCCCGCGCTGGCCGCGGGAGGCTCGGGCGACGTGCTCGCAGGACTCATCGCGGCCCTCGCCGCGCGTACCGTCCGCCTGGAAGCGGAAACGGGACGCCCGTTCGATCCCCTTGCGGTCGCGGCGGTCGGCGCGGCCCTGCTGACCGAGGCGGGGCGGGCGGTCGCCGCATCGATCGGCTTCTCGGATGCCGAGGATCTCTGCGCCGCCGCGGGAAGGATAGCCGCCGGCGCATGGCTTCCCGGGGCCGACCGTGGATAAGCCCGAAGTAGATGAAGACCGGGAAATCGTTTTCCACTATTCCCGGAGCGCGCGCCTCGCAAAAGCCAGCGAACGGGTCAGGCAGCTCGCCGATGAGGGCAAGCAGCGAAAGCCGACCCTTTTCGGCACCCTCACCGCAACGAAACCCCTGGCCTTCCTTTTCCTCGCGATCATCATGCTTTCGGTCACCGCGGCGGTCATGGGTTTCCTGCTGCCTCCGGAAAACCGGATCGAAATTGCCGGAAACCGCTTCACCGTATCCGCTTTCCGTTACCAGGGCAGCACCTACGTCGTCATCAAGAAGGCCGCCCCCCGCCCGGGCGCCGCGACGGGGACCCTAATGGCCGCGGCCGGAGGCAGCAACGCAGGGGACGAAGGACGCTACGCCGGCAGCTTCTCCGTCGACGAGCGGGGCGAACAGGAGTTCCGTTTCGCGATGGACGGCGAGGTCGAAGATTTCGCGGTGCTCGTGGAGTTCGGCGGCGTCCGAAAGACCCTTCGGGCCCGCGCTGAATAGCGTACGCGCCGGATGACTGCGGTAACTCAATTGACGGTGTGAGAGCTTTTCGATATTCTTGGGTTCCAGGAGCCGCGCGGATGATCCAGTTCTATTTCTTGTCGATCCTCCTGAACGCTCTCGCCGGATACGCTCTGGTTTTGGACCAAGACGACCGTACCCCGGTGACCGGCGGACTTCGTGAATACCTGCTGGACGAAACTTTCCGGCTGGTGCTCGGCGTCCTCGCCCTTTCCACCGGTTTCTTCAAGCTGCTGTCTGCCGTGCGCGGCGATATCCCGGTCATCGGCGATCTTGTGCCCTCCGCCGCGGGCTTGGCATCGGGCTTCGCGCTCGTCTTCGAATTCTACCGATCACGCTCCACGATACTTTCCGATGCGTCCGAACGTTTGGAACTGATCTTCGTCAAGAACCGGAAATGGTTGGGCTACGGCGCAATGGCTGCCGCAGTGGCGCACTTTTTATTCCCCACCGTGCTTTTTCTATAGGCGGAGCCGTCATCCCATGAAACGTTCAGTCGCCGGGATCGTGCGCAACGGCGAATTCCTGCTGGTCGCCCACCGCCTGCCCGGCGGAAGCCTCGGCGGCAAGTGGGAATTCCCCGGCGGAAAGGTCGAAGCGGGAGAGAGCGACCGGCAGACGATCGCCCGCGAGTTCGACGAGGAGTTCGCCGTTCAGGCTGTCGCCGGCGCGCTCCTGGCTACCGCCGACTTCGAGCATTCCGGCGATTACAGGGCACTGAGCGCCTATGAAGTGACCATGTCCTCCTTCGACCTCACCCTTGCGGAACATTCCGAATGGCGCTGGGCGAAGGTGGAAGAAATCCTCCGGATGGATTTCGCCGATTCCGACCTCAAGCTGATCGGCCAGCTCCGCGAACGCCTCGGGTTGTAAGCTTTTTAGGCGACTTGGCGCCGGTCCTCTTGCTGTTTTCTGCCCTATTTCATACAAAAACAGTGCAAATCTGGCAGTATTGACATAGTCGACGCCCATGGATACCAAGTATCGATATTTTGGACCTATTCTGGCAAAGAAGCTGCATAAGCCGTTCGTCCACATCGTTTTCGGAGCCCGGCAGACGGGCAAGTCGACCCTGAGAAGAGTACGAGACGAATCCGTATTCCCCGACCGCGCCGATATTCTTTCGACCTACGCGACGGCCCATCTGGAAGAGGAGATACGTCGGGGATCGAGATTGAAGGACTGGGGCTCCTTCCTCCGTTTTCTGAAGTTCGCGTCAGGCGATTCGGGCGGGATTGTGAACTTCGCCGCGGTCTCCAGGGAAACGGGAATAGCGGCTCATACGATCAAGGTTTACGATCAATTGCCTAAGGATATATTCATCGGTTTCAGCGTTCCCTTTTCACCGGAAGCGCCCGGAAAAGCGTCCTCTCCAGTCCCCGCTTCATTTTCTTCGACCTCGGCGTCCGTAACGCGGCGCCGGGGCTTCCCCTCATGGAAGCGACGGTCAAAGCGGCTCCCGGCTCCCTGTTCGAACAATGGGTCGGGACCCAACTCCAGCGGAGGGTCGCGTTTTTGGGCTCGGGAAGCCTTGGCTATTACCGCACGACGGACGGAGCGGAAGTGAACTTTATCATCGAGCGGAACGATACGCTGATCCCGATCGAAGCGAAATGGAGCGGGAATCCGGGCCTGAAAGACGACAGCCACCTAAAAGCCTTCATCGCCGCCCATCCCGCGCGTTGCGACCGCGGTTAAATCGTATCCGGATGCCCCTATGTCCTCGACCTTGACGACAAGATAAGCGTGGTTCCCTGGTGGATGGTTTGAGAGGGACTATGTTGATAAGGGAGCACGAAATCCAGGTGATGTTGAACCACGAAAACACGATATCCGGGTGATGATGAACCACGAAAACACGAAAGCCGGGTGATGATGAACCACGAAAACACGAAAGCACGAAATTCGGATGAGGATGAATTACGAAAGCACGAAAGTAGGAAAGAGCGAAGGGCGCCTCAGCGGACGAAGAGGACGGCGTCGAGGGCGGTGCCGGAGACGCGGGGGAGGTATTTGTATACGTCGGCGGCCGTCGCGTTGAAAGCTTTCTCGACGTAGTCGACCGCATAATCATAGGCTTCGGCCGCAGTGACGAGACCGTCGAGATTCAGGTCGCCTGAGGTCTTCGCCTCCAGCAGACCCGAAGTGAACACGCCGTGGCCGTCCTCTGCCGCATCTCCGTCTATTTCCCAGGAAAGTTCATCCGCTCCGGCCGCGCTCAGCGCGATTATTCCGCCTCCGGCTCCCGCGGAAAAAGCGGAAGCCGCCGAAGCCAGGAAACGGGGCAACGAGAGGGAATCCGTCCAGGCCGAGCCTTCCTCATAATCATCGGGGACCGGAGAATACGCCGGTTCCTCCCGCACGAACGCGCCGGAATAGCAGGAATCAAGAATCGCGACCCGTGTCCGGGCCGGTATTTTCGCGATCAGGGATAAAAGTTCGTCCGTGCTGATTGCGGCTCCCGCGGATAGCGACGGAGTGACATCGGCCATCAATATGCTGCCGCCGAAAACAGGATCTCCGTGCCCGCTGTAGTAGAATAGGAACCGGTCATAGCCTCCGGTCGGCGCTTCCGCTGCGGCGGATTCCAGCGCGTCAGTCACCGTCTGCTTGACGACCGGAGAGCTTCCGACGCTTCCGTCGATGAGAGTGGTTCCCTCCGCATCCAAGGCTTCCACCATTGCTTTAGCATCGGCCACACACCATTCCAGGCTGTTGATATTGGGATAATTGTCTATTCCCACCACGATGGCCCGGCTCTCCGGCGCTTCGGTGAAGTACGCGCAGGAAGCCAGCGCGCAGGACGCCATGGCGAAGGATGCGGCAGCAAGCATGGTGGCGCGGCGGTTCCGCCGCAAGGTTCCGTTCATCGTAACGCTCTTCCTTCGACCCAGCGGGGACTTCCTGTCCAAGGGGCCAGTTCGAAGCGGAGACCGGCGGAGAAGGAGAGCGCGTCGCCCCTGAGTTCGACGGAAAGGGGCAGCGACGCGCGCAGGATCGTTCGGCCCTTCCGCTGCGATATGCCGAGCGCGGCGCTTACGCCGAAGGCCAGGAAGGCGAGGTCGGTATCAGTATATCGCGAAAGGGAACAATTCGGCGCGATGGAGACGAAGGGGACCGCCTTTCCGTCTTCCGGCAATTCCGAAACGAAAAAAGCCAGGTCCACGGCGATTCCGCTGAAACCGCGGCTGAGCGAGTAGCCGGCGGGGATGGAGGGTTCCACGATGAAGGCCCGCAGGCCGGGCTCCACGCGCATGGCGGCTTCGGGGGCCAGTGATGCGGCGACGGAAACGGAACGGCGCTCCTGGGGCAGGGAATCCAGGTTATCGGAGACCGAGACGAGTGTGCCGTATTCGACGACCGCGAAGAGGGCTTGGGCCGGAAGGAGGGAAGGGGAGGCGAGGAGGACCGCGATCGAGATGACGAAGCGGTGGAAAAGAGGTATACTTTTTTTCGCCACGTATTCAATGTGATCAAATAATCCCCGTTCGGCAAGAGGCATGACACGACGATGGAAACGGCCAGCAAAAAAACCTATATCGGACGGAAAGGCGGATTGCCCGATCCCGCTTCGATACTAGCCTCCTTGATGTTGCTCTTTTTCCTTCCGGGTTGTTCATTCAAGGGTTCCCAAGCCATCGAGCCGCCACCGACACCACCGCTTTCGCGTTCCATCGGTTTTGCGGTGGTCGTCGCCTCCTACGCCCAGGTCCTTGAACGGCCGGGCGACGGAGTGGCCTTGGGCTATTACCGGCGCGGCAGCATCGTTCCGGTCAGCGAGCGCACCTTCGCCGGTTTGAATGGGCACCGGATGCTCTGGATCAGGAACGAAGGGAAGGAACCGGGCTGGATCAAGGAGGCGGACGCGCGCCTGTACGAATCGGAGGCGAAGGCCAAGACCGCCGCCGCGGAGCTGCTGAAGTGAACGCCTGGCTTCCCTGGATCGCGCCGCCCGCGGTCGGCGCCGTCATCGGCTACGTGACGAACGCCATCGCCATAAAGATGCTCTTCAGGCCTCTCCGGGAAAAGCGGGTGTTCGGCCTGCGCGTCCCCTTCACGCCGGGCATTCTTCCGCGCCAGAGGGGGCGGCTGGCCGACAACATCGGCCGCATGGTCGCCCGTGAACTCATCACGGAGCAGATCGTCCGCGACCGCATCAACCGGGCGGACTTCCGGGATTCCGTGCTGCGCTCCGTCTCCGCATATACCGGTGACTTTCTTTCGTCGCCTCTCTCCAGGCTATCCGCCGCGGGGGACCATGGCGCCTCCTCGGAACTCGGCAAGCTCGTCGGCGGCCTCGCGCTCAAATTCGCCCATTCGGAAGCATTTTCCTCCATTCTGGATAAAGCCGCGGCCGCCGCCGTCAAGGCCCTCGGCGATCGGAAGCTTTCCTCGCTGCTCGGCAGCGATCCGACCGGCCGGGCCCGCCAGGTCTGCGAGGGCCTATGCCTGATGCTCGCCTCGGATTCATCGTCCTCCGGCGGGACTTCGAATATCGAAGCGGCCCTTGAAAAGTTGGCCGTTTCCCTTTCCGCGGGCGGAAAACCGTTATCCGCTCTGCTTCCGGAGAACGCGTCCCGCGAGGCGTCGGGCTTGGCTGACGCCGCCTATCCCTTCGTGGTGGACGCGGTCCACCGCTTCCTCCGGCAGGCCGATACGCGGAGCGAACTCGAGATCCGCGGCCGCGTGTTCCTGCGCGACGCGATCCTCCGCCTGAGCGTCATGCAGCGCTTTTTCGTTTCCGCCGCCAATTACGACCGTACGCTCGCGGAAAAGATGCCGGAAATCGTGGACGATCTGGTTGCAAGCCTGGAGGAAGCCCTCCGGGACGATAAGACGCGCGCCCGATTCGCGGCCGCCGTCGGCTCGACCATCGAACGCTTCTTCGACCTGGATCTGGATGCGGCTGCCCTGTCGCTCCGGACCGATCCGAAGGCTCTCGCCCGCGCGCTCGGAAAAAAGCTCGCCGCCCTCCTTTCGGACGGCCGGTCAAGGGCCGCCTTGGCCGATTCCCTGGTGGGCGCCCTTTCCGATTTCCTGAAACCTTGGTCCGAGAAACCGGTCTCCGAGCTCCTGGAGCGGGGCCTGGGCATCAAGCTGGAAGCGGCATCCGCCGCCCTGGCCGCCGCCGCGCGGAATTTCCTGGTTGACGGAGGGGGCAAGGCGATGGGCGCGCTTGTGAACGATTTCATCGCGGAACGAGGGGAGTCCAGCCTGTCCGACCTTCTCGGTATGGAAGAGAGCGAAAAAGACGAGCTGGACGCGGCCCTCGCCGATCGCCTGCTTTCCATCATGAACGAAAAGATTTCGGCCGCCCTGGCAACCTTGGACGTCCGCGCCCTGGTCTCGGAGCGCATCGATTCGCTTGAGATGGAGAAGGTCGAAAGGATCGTCCTGGACGTCATGTCCGACCAGTTCCAGTGGATCAACGTCTTCGGCGCCATTCTCGGGGCCATTATCGGCCTGGCGCAGGCAGCCCTTTCCCACGCACTGGGTTAAGATCCTTCCACGAAACCCAACAGCTCCCTCAGGACGCGGAGGCCGACTTTTTTCCCTTCCGCCGGCGGAGCTTCGCGCCGTGCGAGGGCCACCGTCAGAATGAGCCCCTCGGGAAGTTCGACCCAAGCCGTCGCCTTTTCGCCTTCGAAGGCGGTTTTCGTGACGGTCGCCGTCCGCTCCGCTCCTTCCGATCCGGCCTCCACCAGTTCAAGCGCGTCAGGCGGCACAAGCAGGGAATATCCCTGCACCAGCTGGAGCGGCGGCGCAGCGCGGAAGGTTCCGGGCGGAACGACGGCTCCCGAACCGAGGAAACGCGCGGCGAAAGCAGTCCGCGGGTGAAGGAAAAGCTCGCGCGGGCTACCCGATTCGACGATCCGGCCTCCTTCCATGAGTGCGATTCGGTCCCCGAGAGCCGCGGCCTCTTCCCGGTCATGGGTGACGAAGACGCAGGGAGGCCGGGAATCCGGCCGTTTCCTCAATTCGACGAATTCTTCACGGAGGCTCCGCCTCAGCGGGGCGTCAAGGCTGGAAAAGGGTTCGTCCATCAAGAGGGCGCGCGGGGACGCGGCCAGGGCGCGGGCTATGGCCGTCCGCTGGCGCTCGCCGCCCGAAAGCGTATCGATCCGTCGTCCGGCGAAGCCCGAAAGCCGTACGGAGCGCAACCGTTCCTCAACGATCCGTTCGCGTTCCGCGCGTCGGACGCCACGGAGGAAGGGAGCATAGGCGACGTTCGCGCCGACGGTCAGGTGGGGAAAGAGGGCGAGGTCCTGGAACACGAAGCCGATGCCGCGCTCCCAGGCCGGCGCCGCGCTCAGGTCGACTCCCCCGATGCGCACGATGCCCGAGTCGCAGGAAACGAGTCCCGCTATCATGCGCAGCAGAGTCGTCTTGCCGCAGCCTGAGGGACCTGCGAGGACGAGCGTCTCCCCTTCGGCGGCCGCCAGGTCGGCGCGTACCATGAAATCCCCGTAGTCCTTTTCGAGTCCGATGGCTTCAAGCGGCATTTCTTTTCTCCGAAACGACGAAGGCGAGCACGCAGGCTCCCGCCAGCAGGGTGCCCGCCGCGCATGCGGAGCCGAAGCGGTAGCTCCCGGCCGAGCGGTAAATGAGGAGGGGGAGGGTTTCCCAGTCGTCAAGGCCGAGCATGAGGACCGCGTTGAGCTCTCCCAGGCTGATCGCAGCCGAGAAAGCCCAGGCGGAACGGAAGCGCGCCGCCGCCGCGGGAAGGGCGACGAAAAGGGCAGTCTTCGCGGGGGAGGCGCCGAGCGAGAAGGATGCGAGCGCAGCCTGGGGGGGAAGGGCCGAAAGGCCTTCGGAAATGGAACGGTACGCGAAGGGCAGGGCCGCTATGGCGTGGACGGCGGCCACCGCGAACGCCGAACGGGCAAAGAACGAACCGTACAGCCGTATCCAGCCGAAGCCGAGGACTATGCCCGAGGAAGCGAGCGGAAGCACGCAGGCGAGAGAGATCAGCCGGGCGAGGCGGGAACCGCGGCCCGCGATCCAGGCCGCGACCGCCGCGGAGGATGCGATGAGGCAGGCGAGGGTCGCCGAGAGCGCGGCCAGCAGAAGGGAACGGAACAGCGCGGGGAGGGCGGAAGATCCGATCGCGGACCACCAACGGAATGACAGGAGGGAGGCCGCCGCCCGCGACGAGCGGAATAGGAACGATTCCAGGGGGATGGAGAGCAGGGGGCCGAACACCAGAAGGACTACGGCGATGAACCAGATATTCCCCAGCAGCCTGACCGGGCCGAACTTTGCTCCGTGCGGCTTGCGCGTCGGCGCCGGCCGGGCATCGCGCGGTTCCGGAACCCGCGTTTCGGCATCGTAGGCATCTCCGGCCTCCGCTGCAGCACCCGTTCCCGCCAGACGCCGGGAGAATGAGTCGAAGCGGGCATAGGCGAAGTAGGCGAAAGCGGAGATCGCCGTCTCCACGAGGGCGAGGGCGCCGGCGGTGGAGAAATCCAAGCCCGTCCGCACGGCGCGGTAGATCTCCACCGGCACCGTCGTCGCGGCCGGTCCCCCGCCGAGCACGAGCACGACCGCGAAGCTCGTGAAGCAGTACAGGAAGACGAGGAAGGCCGCGGAAAGGACGGAGGGCGCGGCAAGGGGTAGCAGCACCGTGAAAAAGGAGACGGCCGGCGAGGCTCCGAGGCTTTCCGCCGCCTTCTCGTAGGATGCGCGGGAGCGGGCGAGCGAGTCGCCCGCAAGGATCAGAACGATCGGGAAGTTGTAGAAGGCATGGGCGAGCACGATGGCCGAAGGCCGGTACAGCAGACGCAGGGGACCCTCTTCCGTGCCGGTGGCCGCCGCGATCGCGCGGTTGGCCCAGCCGGCGTTCCCGAAGAAGAGGACGAAGCCGAGCACCACGAGGATGGGCGGCATGGCGAAGGGAACTGACGCGAGAGCCCGGATGAGGGGGGCGCTCCGGAAGCGCCCCGAGCCCAGGATCCACGCGCCGGGCAGTCCTACCGCGAGGGCCGCGGCCGTGCTGGCCAAGGCTTGCATCACCGTGAAGGACACTACATGGAGCAGGCCGCCCGAGCCGAGAAGTGAAAGGATGGCGGGCCGGGTCTTTCCGCCCGCGACGGCGACGGGAGCCAGCCCGTCGCGGATGGCGGCGAGGTAGGGCAGGAGGAAGAAGAGGGCGACAGCGAGCAACGGCGGCGCGGCGAAGGCCACCGCGCCGCTGAAAGCCGGCGCGCCGGTGAAGGCCGGCAAGCCGGTGAAGGCGCGCGCGCGCGCGAAGGCGCGCGCTTCCGTACCGGCCCCTGTCCGCGCCGACGGTTTCACTTGAGGATGCGGGCCCATTCGTCGATCTGCGAGTCGCTCGGGGGAACGGCGCCCTCGATCAGCGTCGGTTTCGGAGCGAGACGGAAAGAGCCGGGTAATTCCCCATCCATGACCGGATACATCCAGTTGGTGAGGGGAATGATTTTCTGGAAAGCGGGACTCAGCATGAAATCCATGAAGCGCCGGGCGTTCTGGGGATGAGGGCTGGATTTCAGGATGCCCGCGCCTTCTATCTGGGCGACGTGGCCCTGCGGGAAGACTGCCGCGCGGTAGCGTTCGGTCTGTTCGTATTCCAGATGGTAGGCGGGGCTCGTCGTGTAGGAAAGCACGAGCGGCGCCTCTCCGGAGGTGAACATTCCGTAGCCGGTATCCCAACCGTCCGCGACGGTAAGGATGGACGGCGAAAGGCGCTTCCAGTAATCCTTCCAGCCATCCCCGTAGGCGGCTATCGTCCAGGCGAGAAAACCGAGGCCAGGGGTGGAAGTGCGGGGATCCATCAGGATAAGCTTCCGCGCATATTCCGGCCTGGTCAGATCCTCAAGGCTGGCGGGCGGGACGCCCAGCTTTTCCGAATCGTAGATGATCGAAAAAAAGCCGTAATCGAAGGGCACGAGTCGCGCTTCCCTGTCCATCGCGAAGGACGGGGGGAGTTTATCGTACAGGGCCGGACGGTAGGCGGCGAAAAGATCCGAGCCTATCGCCTTGGCGGCGAGGTTCCCGTCGATCCCGAGGATGATGTCGGCGTCGGAGGACCGGCCTTCGGCCATGGCCTTGGCGAGAAGCGCCCCTCCGTCCCCGCGGGCGACGAAACGCACGGTAAGGCCCGTCTCGGCCTTGAAGGCTTCCGCGACCGCGGGGCCCGGACCCCATTCGGATACGAAGCTGTCGTAGGCCCAGACTACGACCTCGGCGCCTTCATCCTTGACGGGCGCGGCGAAGGCGGCGAGGGGGAGGAGAACCGAAAAGACGATGAAGGTGAAGAAGGCGAGCGGCGTTCGACGACCGCGGAATCCCTGCGTTCGCATGGGAAGCTCCTGGCGCCCTATCGGATGGTGATGCGATCGAATTATTCCCTACACCGGCATTATCCGGATCAGGTTCGACGGGTGTGATCTCAGGCATCGCGCCCTTCCCTGGCTTCGCGCTACGGCGAATCCGGACGGACGGTCAACCACCCCGATAACGGCAGTACTTGGCAGAAGATAGCGGATGGGCGCGTTTTGGTCAACCTGCCGGCCGACCTTCCTATCCGCGGAGCTTGTCCATCATGTCGGAAACGAACATGTTGCGAATTCCGAGCTTCTGGAATTCCGCGAGGGCTTCGATCGCGCGGTTACGGTCATTCTTCTTCATCCAGCAATCGGCCAATTCGATGTAGAGCCGGTAGTTCTTGGGATCCTGCTGCACAAGGCGCCGCAGGGATTCGATGGCGTCGTCGTACTTGCCCTGCATCTTGGATACCACCGCCAAGCCGAGCACCGCATATATGTCGAATTCGATATTGAGCGCCTTGCGGTAGGAATCCGCCGACTTATCGTATTCTCCCATGTTGCGGTAAGCGTCACCTGCACGGGTGAGTATCACCTTGTTCCGCGGATCCTGTTCCAGTATCCGGTTCCAGTATTCAAGGGAGCGGTGGGGCTGGTTCATGCCGCGGTAGCAATCGGCCAAGCCGAACAGGGCGTAGAAGTTGATGGTGTCCATCTCCAGCGCCCGCTCGAAAAACTGGACGCCGCTCTCGAAGGTCTTGAGCTTGCGGTGGCAGTTTCCGATGGACGTGAGCACACGGATGTCGACGTCGTGCTTGTGCAGGTCCAGCATCTTCTCCCAATAGAAGAGAGCGTCCTTATATTCCTTGAAATCGTAGTGAAGGTGTCCGAGGCCGATGAGGGCGTAGGGATTGTTCTCTTCCATCTCCAACACGCGGAGGTAGATGACCTTAGAACGGCGGAAATCCCTGACTTTGCGGTAGGCGTCGGCGACGCGCGTGAGCACCGTGATGTTCTTGTCGTCATGGAGCAGGTACTGCTCCCATATCTCGATGGCTTTCTGGTACTGGTTCAAGGCCTTGTAACAATCGGCAAGGCCGAAAAGGGCATAGTTGTTGCCGGGATGGTGCACCAGACACTTTCGGTAGTGCTCCACGGCTTCACGGAACGAGCCGCGCTTGCGCGCCGCGTCGCCGAGGCCGACGAGGGCATAATTGTTCTCGCCTTCCTTGTCCAGTATCTCGTTGAAGCAATCGACCGCTTCCTCGATCCTGTTTTCCTTGAGGTACTGGTAGCCTTTCTTGGATAGCTCGGATATTTCAGCGAATTCCTCGTTCTTTTCTTTCGCTTCATCGTCCTGGGGTATGGCGTCCTGGTCCGATTCGTTCATCATTTTTGGTTTACCTCTTCTTCGCAAATCATTTTTTCGATAACCGTCGAAAGGCGGGCTATGATGGCTTCCGCCTTTGTCCGATCGGGCGCGATCCAATACATTTTAAGAGCGTCCAGGCTGCGTCCGGCTTCCTGATATTTGTCCCCTACGCGCGCGATCCCGTCCGAATATCCCGTCGTGAGGAAGATCCGCCTCGCGCCTTCGATATCGCCCGCATTGAATAGCGCGTTGCCCTTCCTGTTCAGTACGGCCTTCTGGGCAGAGTCAATGGCAGGACGTTCGCCCGTTTTGATGAAACCTGGATCCCCGAATCTCTGGAATACAGTATCTCGTTTCACCATTCATCCTTTGTTTTTATAAAGTATACGCTGTTTGGCACAAAATGCAACAGTATTTTATGCAAAACCTCTAATATAATCAATTGACATTCCCGGTATTCCCAGGTTCCGCGTGGTATATTTTTTAGCAGCCCAACTAAAACACCGAGGAGATCGGGAGCATGAAAAGGCATTCGACGGATGCGAACGCGGGCGCCCTCGCGCTCGAAGCGGTGAAGAGTCGACCTCCCGCGATCGACATCAGGCAAAAACGCGACGCGATCGCGCATCCGCGCGCGAACGCCCGTCCGCGCGCGATCGAAACCAGACTTCTCCTTTATCTCAAGTCGCTCAATCGCTAGGCTCATCCTTCGGACAGCGGAAAAAATCGACGATCGAGCGTCCGTATTCCCTGCGGTCTTCCAGAGCAAGCCTTCCGACGACATCGCCCGGGCGGTCCTCCCGCGGCCGGTGCAGGAGTACCAGGGAACCCGGCGTCACCAAGGGAGATGCCGCGATGGATTCCAGCAATTCCTTCTTGAAGCGGTAGGGAAAGGGAGGATCGCAGAATATAAGATCGAAGCCGCGCTTCGCCCGCCTGATGTACAATTCCGCCGCCATGAAGCGGCACGAGATGCGCACGGGTGCGATCGCGACGTTCTCGATGAGGACTGAGCGCTTCACGGAGTCCATCTCCACCGCCTCCACCGGATCGGCGCCGCGGGAAGCCGCTTCCAGGGCGATGATGCCGGAGCCCGAGAAGAGGTCGAGGAACGAGTAACCGGTAAGGTCGCCCAGCACCGCGAAGACGGATTCCCGCATGCGGTCCATCGCGGGCCGGATGACGCCCTCGGGGACGCGTATCTTCCTGCCGCAAAGGCTGCCGCCCGTAATCCTCATGAAGGGAATTCCCCGCCGAGCATGCCGTCCGCCGCGCGCAGGCCGCTCGCCCAGGCCGCGGTGATGCCGCGGCTGGTGCCCGCGCCGTCGCCCGCCAAGTGGATTCCCGGCAGGGCCAGGAAGCTTCGTTCGTCCAGGAAACGCGGTTTGTTCGCATAGAGCTTTATCTCGGGATAATACATGATCGTGCTCGGATGCAGGACGCCGGGCACGATGGTGTCCAGCTGCTTCAAAGCCTTCCAGATGGAACGCAGGAACTTGGCGGGCATGACCATGCTCACATCGCCGGGGGTGCAGTCCTTGAGGGTCGGTTCGAAGTCATAAAGGTCGCCGACGAAACCGTTCCGCGTGGACCGCTTGCCCAGGCGAAAATCGCCGACTCGCTGCATGATGGGTTTTCCGCCGCCGACTAGCATCGCCTGCAGGCCCAGCATCTCCGCGAAGTCCTGTCCGGAGGCCAGCGGTTCGGTGAATTCGACGCTGCGCAGCACCGCGAAATTGACCAAGCCGTTCGCGGGACGGTCGGTGGACCAGGCGTGTCCGTTCACGCTGTAATAGTGGGAACCTCCGGAAGTCTCGTACCGCTCCCTTACCACGTGGGCGCTCCGGGAATTAGTGCAGAAAGTCCGGACCCTCTCGGGAAACAGGAATTTCGGGTCGTAGTAATCCTGGACGATTGGGTAGCGTTCTTCCCGCGTCTCTATACGCAGGCCGACGTCGATGGAATTGTCGGAGAAGGGGACGCCGATCCGGTCCATAAGCTTCCTCAGGAAGTCGAAGCCGTTCCGCCCCGGCGCCACGAGCACCGAGCCGTATTCGATCTCTCGGACGTCCGTCGTGAGGACGGATGCCGCCGCGTCGATGTCGAGGGCGGTTTCTTCCAGTGCGATCTCTATTCCCCGCGATCGCAGATCGTCCACGAGGCGCGCGATGAGTCTCAGCCCCCCGTCGGTTCCAAGATGCGACTGCCTGATCTCCAGCAGTTCCACCCCGATCTTCTCGGCGCGGCGCCGGTATTCGCCTATCTTCTTGCGCAACATGAGGTCGGGCATGAGGAAGGAGACGACACGCTCCAGATAGCCGTCGGCCAGCTCGCGCGGCCAGTATTCCACGGGAAAGCCGATGGGGAAGGTGAAGTTCATCTTGCAGTCGTTGCGCAGCCCGCCGGAGGAGACGGCGGCCTTGTCCATCAGGAGGATGCGCGCGTCCGGACGGCGGGAACTGAGTTCGAAGGCGGCGGCGAGGCCGGTGGGGCCCGAGCCGACTATCGCATAATCGAAGCGTTGCATGGTGGGAGTCTAGCACGGACGCGCGCGCGCCTTCCAGAGGATGCCTTGCGCGCCGGAAACCTATTCCAGGCCGCGCAGGAGTTCGTTCAGCTCCAGGGAACTGACCACGGCAGGATCGTTTTCCGCCGGGCCGGTTCCTGTCGTCGCACCGTCTATTTCAAGGCTCCTGCGACGGGAATCATCCAGCCATTGCACCAGGCGATCGGCGAACGGCAATAGGGCCGACTGGATCCTCCCTTCGCCCGAGGAAAGGGCCATCAGGAGGTCCGCGAAACGCGCCTCCGCCTCGGCCAAATTCTGCAGCTGCTCGTTCCGTTCGATCAGGCGATCGTTGGCGATCAACTCTATGGACATGCGGTCCAGCGCCCGTTCGACGAAGGAAATTTCGTTCACCGTCCGTTCCAGGAACAGGTCGGGATCAAGGTCGAGCGCCAGGCAATCGCAAAGGTTGCGCACGATGAGGCTTATGTAGAAAATGTCGTCCTCGAACTGGATGCGCTTGGCCATGGAGCCTCCACAGTCGAGTATCGGCGAACTTCTCCCTTACTTGACAAGGATTTGCGCTTCGGGTAGGTTCCTAAGGCCTCTTTATCCGTCCTGAAGGACGGATCACCCCACGTGTCCGCAAGGAGGACTCATGCGTCAGTACGAACTGACTGTTATCTTTCCGTTGGAAGAAGACCAGAACAAGGCCGGTCGGGAGCAGGTGCTCGCCGATCTCGCGACCCAGGAAGTCGAGATCGTGAAGACCGACGAGAACGGGGACCGCGAACTCGCGTACCCGATCAAGAAACGCACCCGGGGGCGTTACGTGCTTTTCACCCTCAAGATCGACCCGGCCAAAGTCGCGGTTTTGGATCGTGCGTTCAAACTCAACCAGAATATACTGAAGTACCTCTTCGTCAACATCGAGGCCTGAGGGCCAAGGGAGTCGGTCCATGGGAGATCTATCGGTAGCTGTCCTCGTCGGCAGGCTTACCCGCGATGCCGAGCTCAAGTACACCAATTCGGGCCAGGCTATCTGCCATTTTTCGGTCGCGACGAGTTCGCGGGTGAAGAAGGGCGACCAGTGGATCGACGAATCGAATTTCTGGGATATAGACCTTTGGGGCAAGCGAGCCGAGTCCCTGAACCAATATCTCACGAAGGGTAAACTTGTCGCTGTCCAAGGCGATATGCGCCAGGATAAATGGGAACAGGACGGCCAGAACCGGATGAAGGTCAAGATCACCGCAAACGACGTCCAGCTTCTCGGAAGCGGGCAAGGCGGACCGTCCGGCGGAGGATCCTCCGGATCCTCGTCCTCCTCCGGTGCGCCCCGCGAACGTCCTCCTGCGGGAGGCGGCGGCAACGCGTCTCCCCGCGGACCCGCGCGCGAGGCCGACTCCGAAGGCGACGGCGGATTCGTGGACGACATCCCGTTCTGAACCACTACAGAAATCAAGGAGCAATTCCATGTCCGATGAAAGAATGAACATGAGCGAGCGCCCGAGGATGGACCGGTCCTCCGACGGCGATGGCGGTTATTCCGGCCGCGACGGCGAAGAACGCGGCCGCGGAAAGGGCAAAGTCTACTTCAAGAAGAAGGTCTGCAAGTTCTGCACCCAGAAACTGAAGATCGACTACAAAGATTCCGACGGCCTGCGCCGCTTTACGACCGAGCGGGGCAAGATCCTTCCCCGGCGCATTACGGGAACCTGCGCCAAGCACCAGCGCACGCTCGCCGCGGCGGTCAAGCGCGCCCGGGTCATCGCGATCCTTCCCTTCGTCGCCCGCTAAGCGATCAGCGGCGTCGGAAATGCGCATCTCCTCACCTTTCGTCCGCTTCGCCCTGCCGGTGGCCATCGCGGCCGCCGCGAGCGTGGCGTTCGTACGGAGCGCTTTCCTGACGCCGTTCTTTCTCGTCCCCATAGCCTTCCTCGGCTTTCTTTCCGATAGCGACGAAAATCCTTTCCGGACTCTGTCCGCCGCTTTCGTGGCGATATCTTTCCACGCGGCGGTGGCTGCGCCCGTCTTCTTCGGATCCGGCGACAGCATGTACGTTCTTTGGGCCGATATCGCGTATTTCGCCGCCGCCACGCTTTCCTTCGCTTGGGCGGTCGCTCCGACCGGGCCTTTCGGTGGCACGCGTCCCTTGCGGCGCGCCTACCGTTTCGTCTCCGCGGCCGTGGTCGCCTCCATTTCGACGATGCCGCTGTTAATCATCGCCTCCCGGGACCAGTCCATCGTGGCGTTGTTCCGTTCCCAGGCGGAGGCCATCGCGAGCCTCTATTCCGATGCCGCGGGAGCCGACGTGGTCGCCGCCTCCCTCCTGGAAAAAAACATCGACGTGGACCGGATCCTGGAATCGGCGAAATTCGTCTATATCCGCGGACTCGCGGTCGCCGGCCATGCGGTGCTTTTCGTATTCAGTGCGCGCATGGCCCTCGTATTCGCTTCTTTCAGGAACAGGAAGCTCCGCGAACGGTCTTCCTTCGCCTCCTTCAGGAACGACTTCAGGCTCATTTGGGTGCTTTCCGCAGCCCTAGCCCTCGTCCTCCTCGGCAGGATCACCGGCTTTTCGTTCGCGGAAATCGTCGCCTGGAACGTCCTCGCGCTCTGCGGTCTTCTTTATTTCGCGCAAGGATTCGGGGTGCTGCAGTACAACATGATGCGGCCGGGCCTCCCTCGTTTCGTCGCCCCCGTGGCGACCCTGGCGCTCATCCTGTCCTTTTTCAGTGGAATCAACGCGTTCGTCGCGGCCGCGGTCATGGTCGTCGGCGTCGCCGAGAATTGGTTGCCCTTACGGGCGCCTATCGCTACCGAACCGCCCTCTACTCCGGGGGCGTGAAGACGGCATAGCCGTTTTTCTCCGTTCGAAGAACACAAGGAGCTCGAGTACCATGAAAATCATTCTGAACAAGGATGTAAGCCCCCTCGGCGAAGAGGGCGACGTCAAGGACGTAGCGAACGGCTACGCCCGCAACTACCTTTTCCCCCGCGGTCTGGCCCTTCCGTATACCGAGAAGACCGTCCGCCTTTTCGAATCCCGCAAGGCGGAAATCGAAGCCCGAAAGGCCGAGAAGCGCGGCGACGCCGGCGCATTGAAAGCCCGCCTGGAAGGTCTGGAAATTACCATTATCATGCCCGCCGGCGCGAACGGAAAGCTGTACGGCGCCGTCACCAACCAGACCCTCTCCGACGAGCTCGCGAAGAAGGATTTCAAAGTAGAGCGCAAGCGCATCGAGATCCCCGGCAACTCCTTCAAGAGCGTCGGAAAGTTCCGGGCGAACGTGAAGCTCTACGAGAATACCGTCGCCGAGCTCACCATCGTGGTGCAGGGCCAGACGTCGAGGCATGAACCGGGCGCCAAGCACGCTCCCGCCAAAGCCGCTCCCGCACCGGCTGCCGCACCGGCACCGGCTCCCGAGGCCGTCGTCCCCGCCGACGCCGAATAAGGTCGGACAGTGGCCGCCTCGCCGTTGAAGGACCGCATTCCGCCCCATAACGACGAAGCCGAACAGGCGACGCTCGGGGCCTTGCTCCTGGACGACGAGGCGATTTCGGTCGCTATCCAGTTCCTGAGACCCGACGATTTCTATTCGAACGCGAATCGCCGGGTCTACCACGCGATCCTGAACCTTTTCAACAAGGGCAGGAAAGCCGATATCATCACCGTCATAGAGGAGCTCCGCCAGAACGCGGAACTCGACGGCGCGGGCGGTCCCGCGTATATCGCCTCGCTGACGAGCGTCGTTCCCACCAGCGCGAACGTCGACTATTATGCGCGCATCGTCCAGGATTGCGCGGTACGGCGTTCCCTGATCAAGATCTCCGGCGAAATCAGCGCGAAATCCTTCGACGATTCCAACGAGAGCCGCATGGTGGTGGAGGATGCCCAGAAGGCCATCTTCGAACTGACCGACAACCGCCAGACACTCACCTTCAAGAGCGCCAAGGAGATCATCCCCAAGACGATCGAAGCGATCGAGAAGCTGTACAACACGAAGGAAGCCTTCAGCGGCATCCCGTCCGGCCTGGGCGACCTGGATGCCATGACGAGCGGTTTCCAGCGTTCCGAGCTCATCATTATCGGCGCCCGGCCTTCCGTCGGAAAGACGGCCCTGGCCCTTACCATGGCGGCGAACACGGCAATCAAGGATAAAATCCCCACCGCCTTCTTCACGCTGGAAATGTCCGATATGGCGCTGATGCAGCGCCTCCTCGCCAGCGAAGCGCGCATCCATTCGGAGAATATCCGGACCGGCCTCCTGAAGCCTTCCGATTTTCACAGCCTTATGGAAGCGGCCGGGCGGATCTACGACGCGCCGCTGTACATCGTCGACATGCCCAACATGAAACTCCTGGACCTCCGCGCTCAGGCCCGCCGGCTCCGCGCCCAGCAGAAGGTCGAGATCATCTTCGTCGACTACCTCACACTGATCAGCTCCGAAAACTACAATCTGCCGCGACATGAACAGATCGCCGAAATATCCCGCTCCCTGAAAAGCCTGGCTCGAGAACTCGACATACCCGTTGTCGCCCTATCCCAGGTACGCCGAGACGCGGAGGGGAAACGTCCGACGCTTTCCGACATCAGGGAATCGGGCTCCATAGAACAGGACGCCGACCTCGTGATGTTCCTCCACCGCGAGCGCGAAACCGAGCGGAAATCGGACGGAGAGAGGTCAAAGGCCATCCCGACCGAGCTCATCATCGCCAAACAGCGCAACGGGCCCGTCGGTACCGTCGACATCGTTTTCCTGCCGAGCTACACGAAATTCGAATCGCTCTCGCGTACGGCCTCATAGTATCGTAGACTCTATTCCGGAGGTGGATCCGATGGGTTTCGCGAACGACTACGATTTCGATCTTTTGGTGAACGAGGCGGAGCGCCTCGTTCTCACCGAGCTGGAGCTTCAACTGGACGCCCGCAAGGACCAAAACCTTTGCGTTTGCGCGGATTGCGTGCTGGACATGGCGACCTTCGCCCTGAATTCGGTGAAGCCCCTGTACAGGGTGTCCCTGCTCGGCTCGCTTTACGCTGCCCATGCGATGGATGAAGAATCCTACGCCCACACCGTCCGTGAGGCCGTGACGAAAGCCATCGACCGCGTGAGCGCCAATCCTTCGCACGATTGAAGGAAAAATCCTGATCGGGAGACGGAAAAGCGTCTGACCTGAAGATTGCGTTCCCTCGCATCCCCGCGCGATGGCGCGGGGATGCGTTCGCGTTCGATGTAATTCAAAACAGGTTGCCTGTCAGAATTTCCCCGTTGCGTGTCATTTCCCATCCGTCCGCGGTGAACCTCAGTTCAGCCACGGTTCTGCCGGTGACGGGGTCGTGCCAGACGAGACCGCCGTCGGAATCGAGGCAGAGGGCATAACCCGCCGCTTCGAAGACCCGATCCGGGAGCGCCGCTGTCCGCTCGAAACTTTTGAAGCCTTCGGCGCCGAAAAGGAAAGCGCCGTCCCCGCCCAGCGTCGCGCAAACGGAAGCAGAGGTTTCGGCGATGCTCGCGGAGACGTCCTCGGCCCGGTATTCCATAAGCGCGGTCGAAGCGGCGGGATCGCGGAAATCGATTTTTACGATGCTTGTCTTTCTCCCGGCTTCGTCCTCGTCCGCGATGACCGCATAGCAGGTTCCGCTGGAACCGCGGAGCACGCGGACCGCGGCGGAACCGCCCAGGTCCACGGGGACGGTCTCTCCGGTAGCCATTTCAATGGAAAGCAGAGGCGCGGCGGGCGCGACCGATACGCTTTTACCGACAAGCAGCCGGCGTTCGTCGCGGAAAGCCGCGTCCAGAAGGCCGACGGAGGAGAAGGAGAAGACCGGCGTACCGGTCATCGTTTCGACCACTCGCAGGGTGCCGGAGGCGTCTAGGAAGAGGATCCTGCCGCCTAACGCGGACGCGGCCGAGACGGCGGCGGATCCGGGCGGGAGCAGTTCGAGATCTCCGGATCCATCGAGGCGGCGGAGAAGCGGGGCTACCTTGCCGTCAGCGCTCCAGGTCGCTACTGTAGCTTCGCTGACTGCGATGAGCCTGTCCTCGCCGCGAACGGCGGAATGAAGGAAAGGCTGGCCTTGGGAATAATCCTGGGGAGATGAAGGAAGCGCCAGAAGTCCGCTGCCCGTAAGGACGAACAGACCGCCTTCATATGCCGATGCATCGCTGACCGGGAGGACCGGACGGCTGATCATGGTCGAGGCGTTTCCCGTCCTCACATCGATACGGGCAATATCGCCGTGCGACAGCGGTACGAATACCGAAGTCCCGTCCGGAGACGCGGAAAGTCCGGCGATCGCGCCTTCGAGGAAAGCGTATACCGATCCGCTCTCCTGGAGGCCGAAGGCGGTTGCTGCGAAAGTGCGCACCCGCACCGAGTATTCGCCCGCTTCCACAGCCATCAACCCCTCGGAGGGACCTGGCATCGCCACCAGGCATGCGGAGGCGGATGCTTCGGCGCGGCTGACGACCAGCCCCGTAAGTGCATCGATAATGACGATGCCTTGACCGTCGAAGCCCGCGAGGTACCGATTGTTGGCGAAGAGGACCGGATTCGCGATGTTCGCGGGCGCCTTGAGGACGCGGATAGCGTCGCCGGCCGCCAGATCCCAGTAGGAAAGCTCTCCTCCCGTCGAATAGGCGATCATCGTCCGCTCGGATTTTCCCGTCGCGACGTAGGAGAGCGTAGACGAGATGGTTTCGGGCGAGCGCAGTATAGATCCGCTCACGCTGTCTATGAGGACGATTCCGGTCTGCGCGCTGCGCGCGACCGCAATGAAGGAGCCCGAGGCCGAATAAGCGAGGTAGCTCACCGGATCCTTGAAACGGAGGGAAAAGAGCCGTTCGCGTCGATCCATGTTCCAGGCGGAAACGCGATACAGGCCTAGCCCGTCGGATTCGGCTATCGCGATATCGCGGCTTCCGGGTCGGAGTGACAGCGATACGATGCCGTAGGGGCTCAGCTGGAAACGGTCGACCGCCCTGCCTTCCGACACGTTCCACTCGACGACGAAGCCGTCTTCGCCCGCCGTCATGATTCTCGTTCCGCTTTCATCCGCGCTCATTGCCGATACAGGGCCCCGGTGGCCCCGGACGGTCAGGGCTGGCGACTGGGAAAATGCTGGAAGGGTTTGGGCGATCAGGACGAGGAGGACGAGGAGGGGAAAAAGGCGGAGGCCAACTCTCATTCTCCGTCCTCCGCGCGCAGGAGGTTTTGGACCGAAAGGTACGGGCCGACTCTCAACGAGCGGAAGGGTTCGGATTCAGGATGCGCGCGATAGTCGGCGAGGGTCTTTTCGTACACCTTCAGGGGAATCCTGCTCACCGCGACTTCTGAAGGCCTGAGGCCGAAAAGATGGAATTCCATGGAATCTCCCGCGATGCAGAAGAACCAGACGCTCGCTTCCGCGTCAGGAGCGGATTCCTCCGCCTTGACCAGGAGGTAGTATTTCAAGGCTTCAACCGCGACGGGCTCCAGTCCCGCGGCGATGACGAAAACGCGTTCGGCGAGTTCCGGATAGCCGATGAGCACTTCTTCCGACTTCACGCCGTTTCCGGACCCACGCACGAAGTCGGTGCGCTCCGCCTCGGGCACAACCTTGAACGCGAGGTTCTTGCTGGTCCAGAGCACGCGGACGGGGAATTCCGTCTTGACGATCATGCCGCAGGCGGGACAGCGGGCGCTCATGAACGTCCCTTCGGACAGGGAGCGGAAGCGGGCCTCGTCGGCGTCCAGATCGACCACGTCGGGCAACTCGGCTTCAAAGACGTTTTCGCAGGGACAGACGATCGATTTCATTAACGGCTCCTCGTTTTTCGCGCGGACTTCACCGTCCGAACAGAAACAGGATATCCCCGAAGACGGAGAAGAGCAACAAGCCGAAGATGATCGCCGTGCCGGTCATCTGGAAGGCGTAGACGAACTTAGGACGCAGCGGTTTGCGGGAAAGCGCTTCAAAGACGAATAGGAGTATGAGTCCGCCGTCAAGGGCGGGAACGGGAAGGAGGTTCATGAGGCACAGGGCGATGGACAGGAGGGCGAGGAAACTCGCCACCGCGCTGATGCCCGCGCCTATCCCTTGGCCGAAACTTTCGGCGGCGACGTCGCCGACCATGTATGTGATGCGCACGGGGCCGGAAACGGCTTTGGTGAGATCCACGCCGCGGAAAAGGAGCCCGAGGCTGCCCAGCGATACCGTGAACGTCCTCCAGGCTTCCCGCGAACCCTTGGCGAGGGCGGCGGCAGGCGAAAGCGGAGGAGTCCTGAATTTGACTGTGCCGAACTGGATTCCGAGATCGAGCAGTCCCTCTTCATCCCAAGAAAGCACGAGTTCCGTCGCCTGGGTTTCCCCGCCGCGAAGGAATTCCAATGCGGCGACAGTCGGCTTGTCCTTCAGTATCCGTCCGATAGCCGCGGTATAGGGAACAGGATATCCGTTTATGGTAAGAATCCTGTCTCCGGGTTTGAGGCCGGCGATCGCGGAGGCGCTGCCGGGCGACACCGTATCCACGACGGGATCGGTCCAGAAGTAGACGCCGATCTTGCCCGCGCCGGTGGCCGTGTCGAGTTTCGGCACCAGATCGAAGGTAAACCGCCCGCCTTCCCGTAATGCTACCACACGCAGCTTCCTCTCGGCCCGGGGGGCGATGGCGTCCTGGATTTCCTGGGAATTCGATACGGGTTTCCCTTCGATTTCGACGATTTCGTCGCCGGTTCTGATGCCGGCTTCGTCGGCCGGAAAGCTGGCGCCAGCTTCGATATCAGAGGCGAGCACAACCTTGTTGCCGAGGGTGCGGACTTCGAACCCGACGCCCCAGACGAAGGTCAGCACGAGGACCGCGAATAGGGCGTTGGCGGCTGGACCCGCGAACGCGACAATCACCCGGCGGAGGGGGTGGGCGCCGTAGAAGGTTCCCTTTTCTCGTGGGATCTCCTTCTTCTCGTTCATCAGGGCGTCGCGGAATTCGGCTTCTCCCTTCATCGCGCAATATCCGCCGATGGGGAAGGTTCCGATCCGGTATTCGACAGTACCGATCTTCTTCCTGAATAGAGGTTTGCCCCAACCGATGGAAAACGCTTCGACATCTATCCCGACCGCGCGCGCGGCGAGGAAATGGCCCAGCTCATGGATGAATACGACGATGCCGAGACCGAAAAGACCGAAAAGTATCTTCAAAATCATGCGGAATACTCCTGGATGGCAACTGAGGCGGCCGCCCGTGCCCGCGCGTCCCCGTCAAGGACGGACTCGACGGACAGATCGCCGCCGAGCCAATCGGACTCCATGACGGACGCGACGACGGAACCGATGTCCGTGAAGCGCAGGCGGGCGGCGATGAATGCGGTTACGGCGATCTCGTTCGCGGCGTTGTAGGCCGCCGGATACAGGCCGCCCTGACGGGCCGCTTGGTAGGCCAAGGGCAGCATGGGAAAAGCCGTCTCGTCCGGAGGTTCGAAACTGAGCGTCGACCCCGCCAGGTTTAGTTTCCCGAATGACTTTCCAGGGCATTCAGGCCAAAAGAGGGCGCCTTGGATGGGGACGCGCATGTCCGGATCGGAAATCTGGGCGTACATGGAACCGTCCCTGAGACGGATGAGCGAATGGACTTTGCTCTGCGGATGCACGAGCACCGAAACGGAGGAAGGGGGGAAACCGAACATGCGGACCGCCTCGATGACTTCGAGGCCTTTATTCGCAAGAGTCGCCGAGTCGATGCTGATCTTCCCGCCCATCTTCCAGGTCGGGTGGGCAAGGGCCTCGGCGACGGTGACGTTCCTGAGGCGTTCGGCGCTCCAGCCGCGGAACGGACCTCCGGAGGCGGTGAGGATGAGTTCTTCAACGGATTCGCGGCCGTGGGCCTGCAGGAGCTGGAAGATGGCCGAGTGTTCGGAATCCACCGGCAGTATCTTCGCTCCCGTCTTTTCCGCGATGGAGAAGGCCAAGGGGCCCGCCATGACGATCGTTTCCTTGTTCGCGAGCGCGAGCACGCAACCCGCCGATAACGCCGCGATCGAGGGCAGGAAGCCCGCGGCGCCGGAGATGCCGTTGACGACGATATCGGGCCGGCATTCGCGGACCAAGGCCACCGCGGCATCGGTTCCCGTGAAGGCCATCCCTTCTTCGCCCGTCCGGGCCTCCACAGCGGCGAGCAGCGAAAAGGGAAAATCCCGCAACAGCGTCCGCAAGGACCGTATATCGGTATTGCACGAGGCTCCGACGAGTTCGAAGCGGTCGGGATGCGCTCGGAGGACGTCTACGGTGCTGGTCCCTATGGAACCGGTCGCTCCGAGAATCACTACTTTCTTTCTCATCGGATTACCGCCGGCTGAAGCTGCAACTCAGAAAAGGACAAGATACGCGGCGTAGAAGACCGGCGCCGCGAACGCGAGGGAATCGATCGAATCGAGGATGCCGCCGCGGCCAGGGATGATCGATCCCGAATCCTTCACTTCGGCGCTCCGTTTGATCGTCGATTCAGCAAGATCGCCGATGATGCCGGCAGCGCCGGCCAGGGCGCCGAGGAGGGCGCCCGCAAGGGGCGCCGAAAAGGCCGCAGGAGTGAAGGCGGCGGGGAAAAGGAGGGTCGCCGCGACACCGACCGTGACTGAAGACATCAGGCCACCGACGAACCCGGCGATGCTCTTGTTGGGGCTCGCGGGGAGGAATCCCCGGTTTCCCTTACCGAATACCATGCCGAAGAACCAGGCCAAGGAGTCGTTGGCGAAGACGGATAGAAGAAAGATCAGAAGCACTTGCCAGGAGTTAGGCAAAGCTCCCATGCGGATGATCCAGAGCATGAACACGCCGGGATACACGAGGGTAGAAAGGCCGATCGTCACGCGTGAGGCGGCTTCGCCGAGCGCTTCCGCACGGGAGAATACGCGAGATGCGATGATCCAACCCGCTCCGATGATGAACGCGGCTGGAACGGTCTCGCCTTCGAATCCGAAACTGATCGCCAACGTCGTGGCGAAGGGCGCGAGGGCACCCAGTACGGCTGCTTCCCAGTCGGGAAGGCGGTACCCCTTCCTTCCGATGATGGAGGCGAACTCGATCGCGCCGAGAGAGCAGGCGACGGTGACGGCCAGATTCGCCGCCAGATGGTGGAATTGGGGAAGAAAGGCTACGATGGAGATGACCAAGGGCAGGCCGATCACGAACATCGCCAGACGTTGCAGGAGCTTTCTCATTGTTTGACACCGCCGAATCTTCTGTCGCGATTCTGGAAATCGGCGATCGCCGCGATCAGATCCTCGCCCGTCCAGTCGGGCCAGAGCGTATCGGAAAAATGGAATTCCGCGTAGGCGGATTCCCAGAGCAGGAAATTGCTGAGGCGGCGTTCTCCTGCTGTGCGTATGACGAGATCCGGATCGCCTACATCAGGATTGTCGAGCATCGAAGATATCGCGTGCTCGTCCACTGTTTCCGCGGGCATGCCGGAGCGGACGATCTTCCTGACGGCGCGCGCCAATTCGTCCCGGCCTCCGTAATTGATCGCCAGGATGACGGTCAAACCGTCGAAATTCGCGGTATCCGCGACAACTTTCCTGATTTCCTCTGCGATGTCTTCCGGGAGGCCCTCAATATCGCCTGCATGGCGGATCCGTATCTTGTTGGCCCGGTAAAAATCAAGCTCCGAAACGAGGAAATCCTTGATCAGACCCATCAGGAATCCGACTTCCTCGACGGCGCGTTTCCAATTTTCAGTGGAAAAGGTAAAAAGGGTCAGATAGCGCAATCCGAGGTCGCTCGCGGTCTGGACGACCCTCTTGGCGGCATTCAAACCTTCTTTGTGTCCCTGGGTTCGTATGAGATTGCGCTTCCGGGCCCACCGGCCATTGCCGTCCATGATGAGGCCGACATGGGAAGGCAGACGCGAGCGATCGATCCGGAGGGTGCCGTCCATCAGACTTCCATTATTTCTTTTTCTTTTTCCTCAAGGGTACGGTTGATCTCTTTGATATAGAAATCCGTCAGCTTCTGCAGCTCCTCGGCGGCGCGGGCTTCCTCGTCCTCGGTCAGGTCCCCGTCTTTCAGGAGTTTTTTAAGCTCGTCGTTTCCGTCGCGCCGGATGTTCCGTATGGCTACCCGGCTTTGTTCGGTCATGGCTTTCGCGTGTTTCGCGATGTCTTTCCGCCGTTCTTCGGTAAGCGGAGGAACGGCGATACGGATGACCTTGCCGTCGTTGGACGGATTGAACGAAAGTTCCGAGCTACGGATCGCCTTCTCGATTTCGGAGATCATCGCCCTGTCCCAAGGCTGGATTACGATAAGGCGCGCCTCGGGCACCGATACGTTGGCGACCTGCGCAAGGGGCGTCTTTTCTCCGTAATAGTCGACGCGGATCTTGTCGAAGAGGGACGCCGATGCGCGGCCGGTGCGTACCGCCGCGAAATCGTCCCTGAGGCTGGCTGTCGTTTTCTTCATGCGCTCTTCGTTGGAAGCGATTACCTTGTTCATCGCGTGCCTCCACGTGAAAAAAGAAAAGGGGCGGGGATGTGCCCGCCCCGGATCGAAATTACTGGCCGACCCTGAAGTAGACGTACTCGGAAATGGTCAGTTTGGCGCCGACCTGCTTGCCGAGCTCTTCCACCGCTTTCGCGACGGTGAGTTTTTCGTCCTTCACGAAGCCCTGGTCCACGAGACAGATATCGGCGAGGTATTTATTCACCTTGCCTTTCAGGATGTTGTCCACCACGTTGGCGGGCTTGCCCTTCATCTTCTCGTCGCCTTCCATTTGTTTGCGGAAGATGGCTTCCTGCTCCAGGATGTGGCCCGCGTCGATCTTGGACCGGTCCAGCGCCATCGGGTTGAAGGCAGCGATATGCAGCGCGAGATCGAAGGCGAAAGCCTTCACCCGCTCGTCGGCGAGGGCCGTTGCCTTATCGGCGCCGAGCCTGACGACTACGCCGATCTTCCCGTCGCCGTGTATGTAGCTGGTGAGGTAATCGGAAGCCCCGCCCGCGACGACTTTGATGCGCTTCAAGCCCATGTTCTCGCGGATCTTGGTGGCCAGGTCGGTCACCATCGCCGAGAGTTCATCGTTCGGTTCGGTGTAGCCCTTGACCAGCACGCGGTCGACGACGGCCGCGCCCAGGGCGATGAATTCGGGATTGCGGGAGACGAAATCGGTCTCGGACGCGATTTCAACGAGAACGGCCTTGCTGCCCTGTACCTTGACGAAGACTTTGCCCTCGTTGGTAGCGCGATCGGAACGCTTCTCGACGGCGGCGAGCCCCTTCTCCTTGAGCAGTTTTTCGGCCTTGGAAAAGTCGCCTTCGCATGAAACGAGGGCATTTTTGCATTCCATCATTCCTGCGCCGGTCTTTTCGCGCAGTGCCTTCACCTCGGATGCCTTGATTTCCACGATGATGCTCCTTACTTCGCTTCGTAGACCTTGTCGACGTCGACGGGGAGCGCGTCCTCCTCGACTTCCTCGGCCACGACGACGGGTGCGGGGACGACGACCGCTTCTCCGGCATACGCCTCGATGTCGACTTCGCGGTCTTCCTCGCGGATGGAGGCGTCGGTGACGACTTCTTCGACGATCTCTTCCTCGTCGTTGAGCGTCTCGATGATCTTGAGGCCGGCTTCGTTGTCCGCTTCGACGACGGCGTTGGCGATGATCTGGGTGAAGAGGGTGATGGCGCGGATGGCGTCATCGTTGCCGGGGATCGGAAAATCGATGCCCTCGGGATTGCAGTTCGTGTCGACGACGGCGACGATCGGGATCCCCATGCGCTGGGCTTCCGCGACCGCGATCGCTTCCTTGCGGGTATCGATGATGAAGAGGATCCCGGGCGGATCCTTCATTTCCTTTATTCCGCCGAGGTTCTTCTGAAGTTTGGCCCGCTCTTTGGCGAGGGAAGCGATTTCCTTCTTGGTGAGGTTCTCGAAAGTACCGTCCACCTCCATCTTCTCGAGTTTCTTGAGCCTGAGGAGGGATTTCTTGATGGTGGAAAAGTTGGTGAGCATGCCGCCCAGCCAGCGGCTGTTCACGTAGAACATCCCGCAACGCTCGGCTTCCTTCTGGATAGCCTGCTGCGCCTGCTTCTTGGTGCCGACGAACATGACGGTTTTACCGCCCGCGACGGTCTTGCGGACCGCGTCGTAGCCTTCCTTGATGGCCTGGATCGTTTTTTGGAGATCGATGATGTGGATACCGTTGCGTTCCGCGAAGATGTACTTCTTCATACGGGGATCCCAACGCTTTACCTGATGGCCGAAGTGCACGCCCGATTCGAGCAGGCTCTTCATCGTAACTACTGCCAAAGTGTCCTCCCGGGTCGATCCGCAACGCGTGCCGATGGTTGGGCCTTCCGGTCCTCGACAGCGCGTCAGAGCGACGCCTTCCCTCTATCTCACCGATCCGGACTGGCCGGACGGCGGAAAATGCGAACGGCTAGGAACCCGAAAGGGAATAGCCGTTCTGCCGTAACATCGCATAAAACACATGCAATGGCAAGCCCACGATAGAACTGTACGAACCGCGGATCTCCTGCGCGAAGCAGCCGGCGACCCCCTGTATACGGTATGCGCCGGCCACGCCTTGCCATTCCCCGGTATCCAGGTACCAGTCGAGCTCCGCTTCCGAAAGCTTGATGAAGTCGACCGAACTGACGCTGGAACGGCAGTCGATGGTTTTTGACCGACCGTTATACAGGGCCAGAGCAGTGACGACCTCGTGGGTGCAGCCTGAAAGTTCCAGCAGCATCCTCCGCGCATCATCCTTGTCGGCAGGCTTCCCGAAGATGCCTGATCCTGAGACGATCAGCGTGTCCGCACCGAGAATCCAGGGCGGCATCCGGTCCTGAAGCGCGACCATGACAGCCTCAACCTTCCGTCGGGCGATCGATTCGGCTTGCGTGACGCTGCTCAAGGCCGGATCCAGGGCCTCGTCGACGCTCGAGGGCATGATGCTGAACGGCAGGCCCAACATTCGGAAATACTCCTGCCGTCTGAGCGAGCCCGATGCGAGAATGATCGGTTCCATAGGTCGGGCATCATCCGCGCGCGCGCCTCCTGTGTCAATCCGGCTCCGTATTGACAGCGGAAACCCATACGAGGTATTTTACGGTAACGAGAGATTAGCTCATATGGATAGAGCGTTGGCCTCCGAAGCCAGAGGTGGCGGGTTCGAATCCCGCATCTCTCATCAGAAACGTGTCGATGTAAAGCGATTCCGGAAGCATCTTGCCGGATAGAAAAAGCCGCCCTCGGTAGGGCGGCTTTTTTTACGGGTCCGGACGTCGATCCCTACTTTTTCTGGGCTCCGTATTGCCTTAGCTTGCTCAGAACGTCGCGGGCGCGGGCCTGGACAGGTCGGATGTAGGGCCCCTCGGCGATGCGCATGATGGTCCGTATGGAAGAGGCGTCCTTGATGCCGCCGTTTTTCGCCGCGAGGGCTTCAAAGGCGTCCAAGGCCGCAAGTGCCAGGGTATTGTCCGGGTTCAGGATGTCGAAGCGCGTTACGATCCACGATATGGTCGTGGCGGTTTCGTCATTCTCGTTCAGCCCGATTTTCGAAAGCGATTTGATGGCTTCGGTGAGGACCATCGGTTCCGGATCCGCCAGGACGATCTTGAGAAGGGAGTCCTTGGCCGCTTCGCCTCCGAGCTCGCCCAGGTATGCGGCCGCCTTCGCCCGAACGTCGGGGTAGTTGTTGGTCACCCGTCCGAGACCGCCCTCTCGGCTCTTGTTGAGCACGCCTTCGAGCGCCATATATTCAAGGGCTTTCTGGATTTCCTCGGACCCGCGGCCGGCTTCGATGGCGTCGCCGATGTACTCAAGTGCAACGAGCTTCATATCGCGGCTTTCGGCCCTCGACTGCTCACGAATGACCATGACTTCGATCGATTCCTGCAGATAGGATTCCTCGACCGATAATTCCTGCTTGGCGGCGTCCGTTTGAGCCATCGCGCCAGTCGCCGAAGCGACGACGGCGATAAAAAGGGCAAGTATACGCTTCGCGATGTTCATAGAATCCTCCCGATATGCCGGCGCTGCGGCATCAGCCCACTATTTTCCATCCGCCCTCCGTCTTTTCCAGATCGTACAGGCGAAGTCTTTGCCCCTTTGCGTTTATAGTAAAAGCTTTTACACGATTCTGCCCTATGAATTCAATATCGTCCACCCGGTCCTTCGCGCGCGAAGGCACGACGACATAAATAAAATAATCGCGAAGTTCCGTTAGCACTATGTTTTGTTTCTTGAGCACCGAAAAATCCGACATGCGGCTGAGGAATGCCTTATCGCTCATCGCCCTGCGATACTCAGCACCGAGGAATTCGGTCCAAGTCTGGAAATCCTTGGTACGGATGATTTCGTTGAGCCGGGAAATGAGTTGCTGGACATCGGTCTTGGTCGAATCGAAGACTTCCCGGGTGATCGTCGATGGATCGAAAGGGACTTCCTCCACGGGAACGGCTAATTCCACAGCCGGAGGTTGTTCGGCTTCTTCTTCGATCTGCGGCTCCGCGGCAATCGCGGGTTCTTCGGTGACGACACTGGCCTCATCGGCAGGGGTTTCGGCCTTTGCCGGTCCCGCCGCCGGAGCTTCCTCCACCGGGGTCGCAACCGGCGTTTCGATCGACGGTGCCGCAACCGACGAACATGCGACGATCAAGCAGACGAGCAGGACATACAAGTTGGCGCGATGGTACGGCTTCATATCCGGTATATTCTATCCGACGCATCCCGTCGCGTCAAACCGGATATGCCATTTCCAAGCAATACCTTGCGATATCGGTGCCGGCTGTTGACCGCGATCGGCCCCTCGGGTATGGTTCCGGGTATGTTGCGCGCCGCTTTCCCTGGTTCCTTCGATCCTCCGACCTTCGGACACCTCAACGTCGTCGAACGGGCTGCCTCCATATTCGACGAACTGCTGATCGTCGTGGCGGTCAATCGGCAAAAGAGCTACACCTTTTCTCCCGAAGAACGGATAATCCTGATGCAGGAACTCGTCCGGCCTTGGCCGAACGCGTCCGTCGCCCTCTGCGATACCCTTGTGGTCGATTTCCTGAAAAAACGGGAAATCAGGGTGCTCGTGCGGGGCGTGCGGGGAGTCACCGATTTTTCCTATGAATTCGACCTATCGATGATGAACCGGGGTTTGAATCCTGATATCGAAACAATTTTCATGACCACGGACCCGAAATACTTCGTCCTCCGCTCGTCCGCGATCAAGGAACTCGCTTCTTTCGGGGGCGATGTATCCACGATGGTGCCCCCGCAAGTCGCCGCGGCGCTCAAGGAACGGCTGGGCGGATAAGATTGAACGCGTTATTGACAAGCGCCGACGCTTCAGCTAGATTGTGTCATACTCTTCCGGGAAAAATGATCTAAGCGAGGTTATCATATGGCAGTTCCTAAGTTTAAGACGTCGAAAGCCCGCACACGACGTCGCCAATCCATCAATATGAAACTAGTCGCGCCGACCCTCGTCGGATGCGGCAATTGCGGCAATCGTATTCTTCTGCACCGCGTGTGCCCGAAGTGCGGTTTTTATCGCGGTAAGCAAGTCGTCGTGCCTCAGGCCAACGGCTAGCGAACGATAAGGAGATAGCAGCAATGGATGAATTGTTTGAGAAAATCAAGAAGTTGATCGCCGACAAACTCGAGATCGACGCCGGAAAGGTCAGCCTTGACGCTTCGTTCCGCCAGGATCTCGGCGCCGACAGCCTGGACACCTACGAACTCGTGTACGCCATCGAAGAGGAGATGGGAATTTCCATCCCCGATGAGAAGGCCAATGAGTTCGAAACCGTCCGGGACGCCTACGACTACATCAAGTCCCAGCAGAAGTAGGCCGGTGTCGGAGCGAGCCGCCGGGAAGGAATCCGTTTCCGGCGTCCTTCCCTCCGTCGATCCCGATCGGCGAAAAAAACTCGCGGTCTTTCAGAAGACCGTGTCGATAAGGTTCAGGAGCCCGGAGCTTCTGAACCTTTCTTTTATACACCGTTCCGCCTCGAACGAGAATGCCGACAAACTCAACAACGAACGGCTGGAATTCCTCGGGGACGCCATTCTTGGCGCGGTGACCGCGACCCTGCTTTTTTCACGCATGAAGGACCGCAGCGAAGGCGACTTGGCCAAGGTCAAGTCCGTTGTGGTTTCCGAAGAGAGCCTCGCGGAAATCGCTTTCGGTCTCGGCATGGATGCGCTGGTCGTCCTCGGCAAGGGCGAGGAATCGTCCGGCGGCAGGCTCAAGAAGGCCATCCTTGCCGACTCGCTGGAAGCGCTGATCGGCGCCCTGTACCTGGATTCGGGCTATGCGAACGCCTTCGGCTTCGTCGAGCGCATCGTGACTGCCGGGATCGACAGGGTGCTCGAGGATAGGCACCGAAAAGACTACAAAACCCTTTTGCAGGAACTGAGCCAGAGACTCTTCAAATCCTACCCGGCATACAGGCTGCTGAGAAAGTCCGGTCCCGATCACGATCGTCAATTCTGGATGGAAGCGGTCGTAGACGGAATAACCTACGGTCCCGGCGCCGGTAGGAACAAGAAGGACGCCGAGCAGGCCGCCGCGAAGCTGGCGTACGAAGTATTATTAAAAGAAGGAAGTCAGTAGCCGGAATCCGGCAGTCCGCGGATGATAGCCAGAAAAAAAACGGCTGAGGCTTGTGAAAAAAACTACAAGTAATTTTTGACGGCTCTCGGCCACCGGCTCTCGGCCACCGGCTCTCGGCCACCGGCTCTCGGCCACCGGCTACCGGTCACCGGCTACCGGCTTTCCCCTCTTCCATCCTTCGCGCTACTTCCAGCAGCAAGTCCTTCTCGTTCATCGCCGGATCGTCCAGCACTGTTTCCAGGAGCTCCTTCAAGATTGCGCCCATCCGCGGTCCGCGCGTCACTCCGATGCCTGCCAGGTCCTCTCCGTTGACCGCGAGGTCCTTCATGGACAAGGCCCCCCTTTCGGCGAGAGCGAGATCGACGCGGGCGACGAGTTCGGCGAGGGCGGGGGAGGGGGCAGTCTCGCCTGCGGTCCCGAACAGGTCCGCGCGCCGCAGGGCGTACAGCGCGTCCAGATTGGATTCCCCCACCCGTACGATGAAGCGCCTGACCGCGGCGTCCGTCCATGAGTCGTCGTAGTTGAACATGTGCTGGGAAACCAGATGGACGACGGTATCAATGATCGAAGTCGGAAACCGGAGCCGGAGCAGGATGCCGCGGGCGATCCGCGTCGAAGCCTCTTCATGGCGGTAGAAACGCCATGTCCCGTCTTCGCCGGGCTCCCGTACTTCGGGTTTGCCGACATCGTGAAGGAGGGCGGCCAGCCGTACGACGAGCGAGTCGCGGGGCGCCCCGTCGCAGGAATACAGGGAATGGTCCAGCACGTCGTAGCGGTGGAAGCCGCGCTGGTCCACGCCCCGGCAGGCGGCGAGTTCCGGCAGCTCCAGCTCGAGCAGCCCTGTCCTTTCCATGATGAGGAAAGCCGTCGAGGGACGGGGGGCGGCGAGGGTTTTGGTTATCTCGTCGCGGACGCGCTCGACGGCGACGCGGGCTGTCGTGCCCAGGGCGAAAGGGATGGCATACAGACTCGGTTCGTCCAGGCGGAAATCGAGCTGGGCCACGAAGCGGGCGGCGCGCAGGGGGCGCAACCCGTCCTCCGCGAAGCGTTCGGCGGGATCGCCGACGCAGCGTACCAAACGATCCTGGATATCGCGCCGTCCGCCGAAGGGATCGACGACACGCAGGGACGGCAGTTCGATCGCGACGGCGTTCATGGTGAAGTCCCTTCGGGAAAGGTCCTCTTCTATCGTAGCCGCATATCTGACGTCGTCTGGCCGGCGTCCGTCGCTGTAGCCGGATTCCGTACGGAACGTGGTCGTTTCGATGGAAAGGCCTTTGTAGAGTATGCTCACCGTACCGTGCTTGATGCCTGTGGGTATCACGCGCCTGAAGAGTTTCATTACTTCTTCTGGAAGGGCATCGGTGGCGAGGTCCCAGTCCTTCGGAGTTTCACCGCGGAGCAGGTCCCTGACCGCCCCGCCGACGAGAAAGGCTTGCTTGCCGGCCGAGGCGAAAATCGAAGAAATTTCGAGAAGCAGCGGATGTACGCGCGCGTTGCCCATGATGGATCACTATAGTACAATCCGGACGGACCGGTTAAGGGAGGCAGCATGAAGGGCATCGCGTTCATCGGCGGGGACGGTCCTGAACGCGAAATCGGATTGAAGGCCCTCGGCCGATTCGATTTCGCGGCGGCCGCGGATTCCGGCCTGATGGCCGCCGAACGTTGGGGCGTGCGTTGCGACCTGATAGTCGGCGACATGGATTCGATCGACGATCCCCGCCGTCTGGACAAATACCCCGCCGGGACGGTTATCCGCCTTCCGACGGACAAGGACGAGACGGATACCGAGGCCGCCCTCCGGATGCTCGCGGGCCGCGGTTGCACGGAACGTGTCCTTGTCGGCGGCGGCGGCGGGCGGCTGGATCATACCTTGGCGATCGTCGCCCTCTTTGAACGCCCGGGCGCCCCGGACCGTTGGATCACCGCCCTGGAAGATGTGCGCCTTCTTGACGGGGAGAAGGCGGGCCGGACGGGACTCCGACTTCAGGTGCGGCCGCTTTCCCTCGTCTCGGTGTTTCCGATCGGAGAAGGGCCTTGGATCGCCTGCAGCACGGGGCTCCATTGGCCGCTGGACGGGCTCCGATGGAAAAGGGGCGATTTCGGCGTGAGCAACTTCGCTGAAAGCGGCGACTTTGCCGTCACCGCCGGAAAGGGCCGCTTCCTGGTGGTCACGCCTCTTGCCGACGCATTGTTCAGCTGATCCCCGCGCTCCTTGAGAAAGCCGCGGAAAGCCTTTCCCTGGTTTCCAGCGGATTTTCCACCAGGACGCGTTTTCCCGCCAGCAGTTCGGCGACGCCTATCTCCCGCGGGTATCGGGGAATGATGTGCCAGTGCAAATGGTTGATGGACGCCCCGGCGACCAGCCCCATATTGCAGCCGATATTGTAGCCTTCCGGATGGAATTCCTCGTCCAGGACATCCAGCGCGCGGTCGATTACCGAATCGAGGGCTTGGCGTTCTTCGCCTCGACATTCGCGGAGATCCACGATGTGGCGTTCGGGGAACACGAGCAGGTGTCCCGGATTGTAGGGATACAGGTTGAGGCAGATTCTGAAGCCTTTTTCCGCATGGACGGTCAGATCCACGACGGCGGGATCGCCGTCGCGGACGCAGCAGAGGATGCAGCCGGCCGGTTTCGCGCCGCGGAGATAAACCAACTTTTCAAAATTAAAAAAATAATCCATACATCACTCTTCAAGGGTTTTGAGCAGTTCCAGTGCGCGGGGCGGGGACGACGATTCGATGGCCAGGTATTTCAGCAGCACGGGATATTTCGTCAGCAGTTCCCCGTACCTTTCAAGTTCCTCGAAGCGGAGGCGGGAAGCGGCGTCCGCGCCCGCTGCGGTCCTGACCGAAGAGGAAAGGAAAGCGCGTCTCCGCTCCAAATATTCCTCGTAAAGCTTCCTGGCCTCACGGTACAACGCCAGGTCCGGGAATTCCGCAACGCGGAGTATGCAGGAGACGATCCGCAGATCGGGAAAGGCCGTTTCCAGGTCGTCTTGCAGGCGCGGCGCGCTTCCCGCGGCCATGATCCGATCAAGTTCCTCGGAATCTTCGGCGTACGAAGCCAAGCGCCGCGTGGCGAAATCGGCTGCCGCCGCGCCGGTCCTCTCTTCCCATGCGTCCAGGCCCGCCTGGTCGCGGACTCCTTGATCCGCGACCACGCGGGGAAGCGATTCGGGTTTGAGGGAAAAGGTAAGCGAACCTACGATGGAATACGAAAAATCGTCTTCAACCGCTGCGATGGCGGAATATTGTTCGGCGGACGGGAGCCGGCCGGATGCGGACAGCTCCTTCACCATCGTCTCGATCAAAAACGGAGTGATCTTGGCGTTGGTCGGAAACAAGCGTTCCCAAGCCCATCGGTAAGATCCTCCCCGCAACACCAGGGGATCCACTCCGCCCGTTTTGGAACTGAGGACGCCGTATGAGCCGACGGGAACGGAAAGCTGGACCCAGCCCGCGATGAAGACGTAGCCGGCCAGTATGAGGATAAAGAAAAACGAAACGACGATTTTTCTCACGACACCATCCCACATTATTATCGTTAAATGATACGCTATGGCGATGCTTTCCTTCCAGCCATGGAGAGAAGATATACATGGGACTCGCGAAACCCGAACGTAAACCCCTCATCGTCCTTCTCGTCAAGCGGACCGCAGTGTTCCTGCTGGCGGTTTGCGCCCTGCTCGTTTTCATTTATGCGATAGGCACCGCACAGGACTTCCTCGATTCGACCCAATCATTCATCATTCGCGGCCTCTCCGCCATCGGCTTGCTTCTCGCCGTGGGATCGGCCTACGGCTTCGCGATCGATATTTGGATCGCCGTAGCTTCGAGGGCTACCCGCCATCTCTTCGGTGCCCTTTCCTACCTCGTTCTGGTGTTCATTGGCCTCGGAGCCGCAGCGTTTTCCGCCTTCCTGCTCTCGGCGATAGCCGGCAATGCCCCCTGAGCGGGCGACGGCCGATCGTTGACCCGCGACCGGCTTAGCGAATAGTATCCACGGTATGGGAAATGCACGACTTTACGGACTCCGCGGTGCGGTCCGTTGCCAAAACGACGTCGCGGATATCGGATCGCGCGTGGCCGAGTTGTACGATGCCTTGATCACCGGAAACGGAATCGACGAAGCCGATGTCGTTTCCTTCATATTTTCCGTCACTCCGGACCTCAATGCCGCGAATCCCGCGGCGGAGCTTCGGAAAAGCGGCCGGGGGCTTTCCCTCGCGCTCTTCGCGGTGGCGGAAGCGCCTTCGGAAGGCGCGCTTGAACGCGTGATCCGCGTTCTGGTTCATTGTTATGCCGAAGAGGGAAATGCTCCGCGCCATGCCTACCTCAACGGCGCGGAAGCGCTCCGTCCGGATCGGGCCGTCCGCCCCGGAAAAAGGCGCGGTTAGTATTGACCAACCAGAGCGGCTTCGATATAGTGCCCTTCGTTCGCATCGCCATCTTAGCTCAGTCGGCTAGAGCGCGTGACTTGTAATCTCGAGGTCCCCGGTTCGACTCCGGGAGATGGCTTTCGACTGTCAGGATGGTGCGACGGACAGGACAATTTGTAGGGGAGATTCCCGAGCGGTCAAAGGGGGCAGACTGTAAATCTGTTGGCTACGCCTTCGAAGGTTCGAATCCTTCTCTCCCCATACGAGCGGCAACGCTCGTCGCCTTCCCGGACGGGAAGGCTTTTTTTTGTGCGCCCGGCAGGGCGCACCCATTAGCGGGTGGATGAGAAGGCAAATATCTTCAAAGTCCAATACTTACACGGAAGCACTCCCTGTATATGCGGCGGGTATAAGCGTGAAGGTGGGTGCGCGACAGTAGT
>Ga0154418_1120_pt1 | contig 38111 bp, 30 predicted proteins | sample RifGroC1_FD_115922 | JGI IMG/M metagenome (GOLD analysis project Ga0154418, IMG submission 115922) | Treponema sp. GWC1_61_84 | reverse complement strand
GAAGTTCAGAGTCAGCACGTCGCTGATCTTCCGCCATCCGCTCGCCGGACTGAAACCGGATCCCGTCACCGTCGGATAGTTCGCGTCGATCTTCGGACTCGCCGCTGGAGCCGTCGCGTACGGCGCCAGCATCGAGTTCCCCGCCGCGTCAGTTAGCGTGATCTCCACCGGCACCGCGTTCGCGCTCGTCCGGTCGGTGTGCCCGCTCAGGACCGTATACGCCTTCGAGTAGCTTGTCCCGCTCCCCGTCAGGACTCCCAAGGCGTCCTGTCCGTTCACCTTCACCGTCGTCGCGACCAAGTCCGTCTCCGACGCGCCCGTCGTGAAGTTCAGAGTCAGGACTTCACCGATTTTTTGGATTCCGTCAACATTCGGGTCCGTCCACGAGAATGTCGCTCCAATCACCGTCGGCCGATGCGCATCGATCGCCGGACACTGCGTCGCCGCGGGCGACGTCTCATACGCCGCCGCCATCGGATTACCCGCAGGATCGTATAGCATTACGCTTATCGCCACCTGCGCGTTCTCCGCGACATCCACATCCTCTTCGACGACGGTATAGGTAACCGTATAGATACCGTTTTCGTGGTCCGTAAAGCCCGTTGTAGCTTTCCCGTTCACGTTGATAATCCCCGCGCTCAAGCCGCTCTCACCCGCGGAGATCGTCATCACGACCGTCTGTCCGATACGTCGCCATCCGCTCGCCGGCAGGAACGATACGCCCGACACAACTGGGGTGGTCCGATCAAGGACGATCGAATCGGTCCCCGTCACCGTGCGCGTATTGCCCGCGGCGTCTACGGCCGTGATCGCGTAGGCCACCACGCCTTCGGGATCTCCCGTGGCGACGGTGTAGGTCGAAGTAAAGGCAGGTCCGGTCCCTGCCTCGTACGCCGGCCTGCTCGCTATCGTTGTTACGGGAGTGGCTGCAAGACCGGAGACAGCGTCAGATGCCGTGAATTCCATGGTCAAGATCGTTCCGATTCGAGCGTATGTGGGCTCGCCGTTATTCGAACTCATGGATACGAAGGAAACCGTCGGCGCGAGCCGATCAAGCGTTATCGTCCTTGAAGTCTCGATCACGTTCCCCGCCGCGTCCTTCACCCGCAGGTACACCGTATGTAGTCCGTCAATATCCGAAAGCGCGAAGGTCGTCGGCGCCGCGCCGTAGGTCCCAGTATCCACCGCGTTCTCAGTAACCTGGTACGTCAATGCGCCACTGCCGGTCGTTCCCGCGCCCGGATCGCTCGCGGAAATCGCCAGCGTCAATGTCCTGTTCGTCGCCTTGGAGTAAGCCGCTCCGGTGTCAAGGGTGAAGGTCGCGAGAGTCGGATCGACTCGATCCAGGAATATAGAGTCCGAGACCGTCGTCACGTTGCCCGCGGCATCCTTGACGTGCAGGTAGACTGTGTGAGTTCCGTCGGAATCGGCAAGCTCGAAGGATGTCGGAGCCGCCGGACTCCACGTTGAACCGGGCGTCGCGCTCTCGCCGATCTGGTAGACCAGGCCACCGCTGAGCGCGTCGCTGGAGTCAAAGCCGATCGTCGCGGTGCGGTCCGCCGCGTTCGTGAAGGCCGCGCCGGCATCGGCAGCGAAATTCGTCACGGTCGGAGCCGTCCGATCGAAGAGCACGTTGGAAAGCGCGCCGTTCGTCGTCTCGTCGGTGATTCTGGACGTGTCCTCTATCTTGATATAGAAGGTCAATACGCCTTCGGAATCGTCCTCTGCAAGCACGTAGGTCGCCTCGTATTCGTGGGTGATTCCGGAACCGCCGATTTCCTCGATATCTGCTTCGGGGAGCACATGGTCCAAGATGCGGACGATCGGGAGTCCCGCGAGAGGCGCCTTGCCCTCTGTCGCTGTAAAGGCTATCCGAACCGTATCGCCTGTCTTCGCGTATTCCTCATCACCGGTATCGACGGAACTCAAGGATACGCCGGAAATCGACGGAGCGGTCTTGTTGAAGAAGACGCTCGCGTCCTGGATCGGGTCCTCGGCTCGTGACGTCTCGGTCACATTGCCCGCGATATCCACGATGGAGACGGTGTACGGAACATCGCCTTCAATGTCGTCCGACGTCATCGTCCAAATCGCTTCGTAGCGGAGGCCGCCGCCCTGGATTTCCTCGGCGACATCCGCCGCAACAGTATGTCCCGCGATGGATACGACGGGCGTTGCAGCGATTCCTGAATACGAATCGCGCTCGACGAAGGACAACGTCACGATCCGCCCGATCCGCGCGAAGCGGGCGTCCGTACCATCAGAACCAAAGGTCAGATCAGTGATGGTCGGAGCGACGGTGTCAAGCCTGACTGATGCTCGGGAATAGGAGGAAGAACTGGCCGTCGCGTTCCCCAGGTCATCCCGGTAGCGCGCCCAGATGCCATATTCGCCGTCCGCTGCGCTCGGGGAAAGGGCGACCGCGTGGGTCGCAAGGGCGGGAGTCCATTCGGTCCACGAAGATCCGCCGTTCGAAGTGAAGGAGACCTCCACTTCGGCCGGGTCGCAACCGAGGCCCGCGGCGCCGTCGGTGACGGATTGGGTGACGTTGGCGACAGGTGATATGACGTACTCGGCTGTCGTCACAAAGTCCGTGGAGAAGGGAGCGGTCGTATCCAGTACGATCGTCCGGGTTTCGGCTTCGCTCCGATGGCCAAAGGTATCCTCAAGTTCGACGGTGATAGTTTTCTCACCATCGTCTGCCGTTGCGAGAATATAGGAAATATTCTGTAGGTACTCGCGATTCGCGTAAGTCTCCTCTCGGACCGCGGATTCTCCGTCGCCCGTTTCGGTGAGCGTCATCATAACCTTCGAGTCAGTGTCGTCGAAGTTGAGGTTGACTACGAGAGCCCTGGTCGCCACACGCTCGCCCTCCTCGAGGGCGACGGAGCCGAGCAACGGTTTAAGCTCGTAAGTAATCAGCACTGGGGCGCTGTCATCGACGCTTTTACCAGTGATAAAGAACCACTCTTTCTCTTTCAATAAGGAAAGACCCAAGCTGTCCCGTGCGGTCGCTCCGATCGTGAGGGTAACGGTCGCGTACTTGTCGAAGGCCCTTCCCTGCAGGAAGGAAAGGGTCAGGTCGTAACCGCTTTCATCAAGCGAAATAGAGAACGCGTCGGAAAGGTCGACGGGTGGTAGCCCCGACTGCTTATTCGAAACCGTCACATTACCGCCGAGCACGAAGGAGTCGAGGTCCATAACCTTTGAGAATGAGACGGTAAGGCTCTGGTTCAGAGGGACTCCCTGGGTGGCCAGGGGCGCGGATAGAAAATCCGCGGTCGGCTTCTCGTCCATTTCTGCCACTATCGCGAAAGGAGCGCTTGCGGATTTGATGATGACCGATGTGCGCCTGGAGGTCGCGTCCGCAAATTCGACTGTCGCGCCTTCCCCTACAACGGACCAACTAAGAAAATCGTTCCCGGGGAATGGGGAGGCATCGATCACGAACGGAACGTCGATTTTTATTTCTGTTTTACCCTGCGGATTTGTCGCCCCGAAGGCGTTTTCAAGCTCATTCTGCGAGGAATGGATATCCACCATCACCTTTTCCGCGTTGGCGACCTTCACTTCTTCCTTGATCCGGGTCTTCAGGTCGTCGCCGCCCAGGAGGTTTTCGCAGGAGGACAGGATGAGGGAAACGGCGGCGCAAAAAATTGCTACGCGCGCGATGCCGGATTTTGCGTACTTTTCGTTACTCATCATTTCTCCCGTCCTAGCTTTTCCGAATATTCCGTTTCAGCGAAAAAATCGAAGAAATCGATCGCATCCAGGGCCCGGATAGCTATCGGGCCGTTCGTCGGCAGGTTTTTTCCTGCGACGAAGCGGAGCGCCTCCGCCCCGTCCACAAACGCGGTAACCGTGCCGCCGGAAGCCTCGTATTCGATCCTGTAGTCGTGCCGGCTGAACAGGTCCGTCCCGAGCGGCGCGTCGTAAACGAGCCTCAGATCCGACGTTCCGTACGAACGGTATGCCTGCACCCGAGTTGCCGCCTCTCCGTAGGTTTTCTCGTCATGCGTGAACCAGACCAGGAAAGACGAACCGTAGCCGTAACCCCTCGGATTAGGCTCTCCTTCCACAAGAAGGTGGAGGCCGAAGCCGACCCAGTCGCGTCCGGTCGCCTGGGCGCTGAAACGGTAACGCACCATCCAGCTTTCCGCGGTCGCCTTCGCTATCAGTTTTGCGAACAGCTGTTTCGTATCCGTCTGCGACGCCGCGTTGCCCTTCATTGACCATGCTCCGAACTCGCCCTTGAAGGACGCGAAGCCCGAAAGAATTTCCTGAAAATCCGGAACCTGCGGCTCGATCCGGACCGGTTCGACAATCGCCGGTTCAACAATCTCCGGTTCGACCGGAACCGGTTCGACGGAGACTGGTTCGACGATCACCGGTTCGATGGAGACGGTTTCAGCTTTCTTCCCGGGTTCGACCGCTACCTGGACTTGCTCTATCGCTTCAGGAATTGTCTCAACGGGAACCGCTTCCGCTTCCGGAATCGCGACCGTTTCTTCAATCGGAGCAACATTCTCTATGGTCGGTAAAGGTTCCGCAACTTCAACCAGCGGCTCTTCGGCGACGGCGACTGTCGGCGGAGTTTCCAACCTTCCATCCAAGGGTTCTTCAGTAGGCTCAGCCGGTTCCTCGGCGGACACTTCCGGCTCCTCTGCAACCGCTTCCTCCACCGTTTCGACCGGTTCGGGCGCTTTCTCTACAACGGCAGGCTTCTCCACCACGATCACCGGAACAGGGACCACTTCGGTCTTGGGAACAATGATCGCCGGCTTCTCCGCTTCCCGCGCGACGGTCTTTTCCTGGATGTCCCTATCGATAGGCGCCGTGCCGATGACGGGCGGGCGGGCGGCGGCATTGACGGGTGCCGCTTCGAGAAGCGGCTTCGCGGCCGCAGGCGGCTGCACGCTTGCAGGCGGCTGCACCGTCTTCTCAAGGATATCCCGGTCCTCCGGCGCCGTGAAGGAGATGACGGGGGCGGCAGGCACTGAAACCGCCTTGGCGGCTGCCGCCCTGGCAGCCTCAACACGTGCGGCCTCGGCTCGGGCGGCCTCGGCTCTGGCGGCTTCAGCGCGGGCTGCAGCCTCCAGCCGGGCGGCCTCAATTCGGGCAGCCTCGGCTCGTGCAGCCTCCAGCCGGGCAGCCTCAACACGGGCGGCCTCAATTCGGGCAGCCTCGGCTCGGGCAGCCTCCAGCCGGGCGGCTTCGGCGCGGACGGCCTCAACACGGGCTGCCTCCGCTCGGGCTGCCTCGGCCCGGACGGCCTCAACACGGGCAGCCTCCAGCCGGGCGGCTTCGGCGCGGACGGCCTCCAGCCGGGCGGCCTCCGCTCGGGCGGCGGCTTCCAGGCGGGCGGCATTTACACGCTCGGCTTCAAGGCGGGCAGCCTCGGCGCGGGCTGCGGCTTCCAGACGGGCGGCCTCGGCATGCGCGGCTTCGGCACGGGCGGCCTCGGCCTTGTCCGCTTCGGCGTTCTCGGCTGCGATACGGGCTACTTCGGCCTTCGCCGCGGCCTCGGCGCGGGCGGCCTCGGCCTGCTCGGCTTGGATACGGGCCGCTTCCGCACGCGCATCTTCGACCCGGGCGGCCTCAACGCGCTCGGCCTCGGCGCGCGCCGCTTCAATCCGCGCCGCTTCCAAACGCTCTGCTTCGATACGGGCGGCTACAATACGGGCCGCCTCGGCGCGTTCCGCTTCCCGGCGCGCGGCCTCAGCACGCTCATTCTCGACGCGTGCGGCTTCAATCCGGGCTACTTCGATACGCTCAGCTTCAATTCGGGCAGCCTCGGCGCGTTCAGCTTCAATCCGCGCGGCCTCGGCACGCGCCGCCGCGGCGCGCTCAGCCTCGGCACGCGCCGCTTCAGCGCGCGCCGCTTCGGCCCGTTCCGCTTCGATTCGCGCGGTATCCGGAGCGGGACGTTCCGGCTCCACCGTCCGCTTCACCTCGACGGCCTCGCGGGATGGATTCTCGATCGCGCCGACATCCGCAGGAGAGGTCTGCGCGGATCGCGGCGGAATCACGGAAAGCCAGCGGACGGAGGCGGCGCGTTCTGAGAGTGACCAGGCGCGGCCGACGCCGCCGAAGATGGAAGCGAGGTAGCCGTATTTCCCCGCAAGGGCCGGATCCAGCGCCCGCAACTTTTCGTAACTTTCTGTGGCTTCCGAGAAGCGTTCCAACTCGTATTGGCAACGCGCGATTCCCAGCACGGACTCGGCGTTATCAGGAGCCAAGGACAGGCTCCATTGGTAATACTGGATACCGAGTTCAAAGTCCTTTCTGAGGAAGGCGATATGAGCCAGGTTGATCCAGGCGGGCGCGAAGTTTTCCTTGGCCGATTCGCCGAACTTCGACCATGCTTCCTTCAGCATACCGTAACGAGCGTAGGCGATGCCGGCTTCGTTCAGGGCCGTCGCAGGCGGCCGGTCAACCCCGGGGGAAGAGGTCGCGAGAGCGGCGATTTCCACCTCTATCTCGCGGACTGCATAGCGGTCCAGGGACTGGTCGAAGGCGCGCATCGTCTCGGCTTCATCGGGCAGCAGGAAACGGGGATTCACGTTCGCCACGCCGACGGCCTTATAAGCCTTCCAGTTGGCTGTCATGGGGTAGAACTTGGCTTCGCCGCGCAGATCGTTGTCGCGCCACTCCTTGGCGCCGACGCGCCAAGCCTTGACGAATCCGTCCTTGATCATGGTGATTTCCAGGGGTACCCACGCCTTCCCGTCCTTCACGAAGAACAAATCGCGATCGTAAACGGAAGAAACCGCCTCGGTCGGGTCGCCTTGCAGGGCGAAGGCCACGTAGATATGGCCGGGGATAGTGACGAAGGCGGATTCAATGCCGAGGGATTGGAGCAGGGAAGCGAACAGGATGGAGAGGTCGTCGCAGTCCCCGCCGCGATAGGACAGGGTCTGGTACGGGAACTGGAGGTAGTCGATGGTCTCCTCGTCGCCGGAAAGAGCCACGTAGGAGCTTGATGGATCCACCACGTAGGCGATCCCGAACAGCCTCAAAGCTTCGAACAGGCCGACGGCGTTCTGGAGGTTCGCATCCATGCCCGACCGCATCCGGTCCCGGATGATGCCGCCGACGTAGCGGGAGAACCAGAGCACCGCCGGATCCTGCGCCGAAACGAAGGCGGCCGCCCGCCTGTCATCGCTCCAGGTCATCGCGTTCCGGTGCTGGAGGGAGAGCGTTACCGGAACCACGAGTTCCCGTTCGGCGCCGATGAGCCGGTATTCGGCGCGGATTTCCGATTTTGTCAGCGAGCTCTCCGTTAGGGAGAGCATGCTCTCGTCGAACAACGCCTTTACGGGAACGGTCACCGATTCGCCGGGCGCAAGGGACGGCACCGAAATGCAGGTCTTGGCCCGAGACATGTATGCGGGCGCCAGGAAGGTGACGCTGAGGTCCGTGATAGTGGAAGCTTCGTCGTTGCGCAGGACTATCTTTCCGAAAGGATTGTCGTCGTAGAACGAATAAAACACAGGGAAGACCTGATCCATCCTTATCGAATCCACGCGCAGGCGGACGTCGGCGCGGTCCAATCCGGCAGGCCGGAGCGAAAGGTAGGCCCCCGCCCGCGCGGAATCCAGCAGGACGCCCGACCGTGCCTGCAGGCGCGAGGCGCCGACTTCGGCCCAGAGGGTGGCCGCCGGCGAGATCCTCCAGCCGATTTCCGCCTGGGCGTTATAGGAAACGCCGTTCGCGATCGCATCGACGTACCTGGCGGAATACAGCCCCAGGCCGCCCCCGAAGCGCAGAAAGAAGCTGCCGGAAGGCATGAACGTAGCGGTCGCGGCAAGCGATCCTTCGGAGACGCCCAGCAGGGAGGCTCCGTCCACCGGCAGGGAGAGTTCTGCGTAATTCACCGAAACGCCGAAAGGACCGGGAAGGGCTAGCCCGAAACCCGCACCGTAGCCGAACCCGGCGCCGAATAATTCGGCGGAATCGAACACGGGCAATATGCCGCGCCCCCCGAGCCTGACATCCAAACCTTCAAGAGGAAAAGCTCCGAGAACCGGAGCGATAATAATCGAAAAGAACAAAGCGAGGAGCGGACGAAGGTCCCTGATCCTGTTCCTGATCGCGCGCCGCCTTCCGATCGCCGACACGCGATCTTCTTTTATTCTTCGGTAGCCCACGGCAGCGGTCCGCCCGTCTCGGCGGCAGCCGCGCGCGAAGCGCCCGAGGCGACGTTGGAGGAAAGGTAGGCATAGCGGGAAGCGAAATCGTGATCCAGCCGGTCCACGCGGGAGAAGAGGTCGTCGGCGTCCTCGTAGGCGTCCAGCTCGTACTTGGATCTTGCCAACCCCAGCAGGGCCGCCTTGTTCTGCGGATCGACGGCGAGCGCTTTGGCGTACATAGTCGCGGCGGTTTCGTAGTCCGCCAGCAGGAAAACGGTATTGGCCAGATTGATGAGAGCGGAGGAAGATCCCTTTTCGATCGCGCGGGTAAATTCGCGCCGGGCATCGTCGAGCAGGCCGTAGCGGGCATACAGTATGCCGAGCGAATTGATCTGCCGTGCGGTCCCGCCGTTCGGTCCCATATCGGCGACCATACGCTTGGCGCGTGGCTCCACTTCCATGGCCACGAAATTTCCCATCGCGTTCTCGAAGGCATTGGCGACGAGGCTTTCCTTGGGCTTGGGTACGGAACGGTCAGCCTCGGTGACCCCGACGGGCGGGTATTCTTTCCATGCGTCTTTCAGCGAATAGAACAATGACTCCCCGTCTTTCCCGGCCGCTGCGTTCCATTCCTCGGCGCCCCGCTTCCACGATGACAGGAAGCCTTCGCGCACCAACTTGGGATCCAGGACCACCCAGGCTTTTCCGTCCATCCATGCGAAGGAACGATGGTCGGTGAAGGCTTTTCGGGCTTCCTCGTCCGGAGCGTCCAGCGCGAAGGCGACTAGCATCCCCTGCTCCAGGGGAATCAAGGCGCTCGTCAAGCCGACGGACTCCATGGAAGCCGCCAGAAGGATCGCGACATCGTCGCTGTCGCCGCCCTTGTAGGCGAAGGTCTGGAAGGGATACTGGATATAATCCACGCGGGCAGAATCGGCACGGCATTCGGCGTAGGGAGCTGACGGATCGACGGTCCAGACGATGCCCGTGAGCCGCATCGTTTCGAAGACGCCGATGCCGTATTGGAGCGCGTGGTCGATCTCGGGCCGGATGCGCTCGCGCACGAGCCCCGCGGCGTACTTGGAGAGGTCGAGCACAGCGACGTCGTTAGGAGAGACGAAGGCAGCCGCTATGCGCGGATCGGCCCAGGTGGATGCGTTCCGGTGGTTGAAGGAGATGGAAGCGGGAAAGGATCTTTCGATCTTTTCGTCTAGAATGCGGAAAGTCAGTTTGACGGACCCTTCCACCTTGGTGCCCTCGGTGAACTCCAGGCAACGATCGCCTACGACCGCGAGCAGGGGAGCTTCCGCCGTATCGCCCCGCTGGATGCTCTTGAAGGTAGCGCAGACGGTCTCGCTCGCATTTTCGCCGAGCATCGCGAAGCTGACGACGACGTCCCGTATCTCGGCGCTTTCCTTGTTGACGATACGGATGCCGCCGAAGCTCTCCTTGTCGTACGCGTAGTAACGGATCGGGAAGACGTTTCCCCTCTGGAACGTCTCAGCATAGACCCCGGAGGCTCTGCCCGCCGTGGAACCGATGCCGAAATCCACAACGAATCCGAGCGAGATACCGTGGTACAGTGGCTGTCCGGGGGTGGGCGAATTGGCGTAGGAAGAATAGTCCGCGAGAGCAAGCAGGCCGAAGGAGGGAGTGAAGCGATAACCCGCTTCAAGACGGGTCTTCCAATACAGGTCATTGCGGCTGTCCTCTCCCAGAACCGCCTGGAACAAGCCCCCGGAGACTCCCGCCCGGAGCTTCAGGCGCGGGATGGGAAAAACGGCATAGGAAACACCGGCACCGCCGTTGTACAGGCTGAGGGCGTCTGAGGTTCCGCGCAGGGGGGCCAAGTGAAGGCCAACTTCGATATAAGGCGAAAACGCGCCCGAGAATACCGCATCGGCGGTCAGGGTGCCGCCTCCGCCCAACGAGAAATCCCCTTTCGAACCGCCGTCCAAGGGAATTGCCAGTTCGGGATCGAAGCGCACGGCGAAATCGATACAGGGAACGGTTCCGCCCATGGCAAAGAAGAGAAAGAGCATGGCGGCGAACGAGGATCCGCCTCTCTTCATACGCTCCTCCAACTTTATCAGTACTTATCTACTTAATTATAGCACGTTCCGGTTCACAGTATCACCCGGAAACTGAAATTCGTTACTATCGCATTGAATCCGTCAGGGCCGCCTCAACCGCGTCGACAACCTCGTCGGGAGTGGATGCCCCGGCAGTGAGCCCCACTCGCTCGTAACCGAAAAGCTCCTCCGGCAGTTCCCCCACTTCTTCTATATGCCAGGCCGGCTTGCCCAGTTGGACGGCGAGGGTATGCAGGCGTCTGGTATTGGCCGAATCCCTCCCTCCGACAATGACGAGGGCGTCGCATTCGGCCGCCAGGTCCTGGAGGGCGGCGAGCCGGTCGGCGGTCGCGGGGCAGATGGTTCGGGATACGGTCGCATCGGGGAAAAACCTGATGATCTCTTCGGCGATCGCTCCGTATTCCTGCGCGCTGATGGTGGTCTGGGCGATCAGGGCGACTTTCGCGTCCGGCCGCGCCGCTTTCAGGCGCTCGGCCTCCGTTCGGGCGTCCTCCGTGGAGGCGACGATGATGCCGGAAGGCGCGTAGCCCGCGATCCCGACGATCTCCGCGTGCGTCCGCTCCCCGACGAGGAACAGGACGAAGCCCTTGGCGAAGAAATCGGCAGCTTCTTTTTGGCTGCTTTTCACGCGGGGGCAAGTCGCGTCCACCACCCTGCCGCCTTTCAATTCAAGGAGGCGCAGGGTTTCAGGCGGCACGCCGTGTGCCCTGACGATGACCGAGGCGCCGTCCATGCGATCGGGCAGTTCCCCGACGGAAAGAGGCTGGACTCCCTTGGCCGAGAGGACCCGCAGTGCAGCGGGATTGTGGATAAGGGGACCGAGGCTGTAGACCGGTCCGCCGCCCTCGGCCGCAACCCTGAGCGCCATATCCACCGCCCGCCTGACGCCGCCGCAGTAACCGCACACCTTGGACCGGATGACTATCATACCTCGACGCTCCCATGCCGATACCCTTGAGCCATTTTCAAAAGTCCCCGACTTTTGAAATTTCTTCCCCAAAAAAAAGCCCGACGCGACGCGCCGGGCTTTTTTTCATACAGGAAGAAAAACTTACGCCTTTTGCGGCGACGTGACTGTCTTCACTTTCGGTGCCCGCACAGCGCGCTTCTTGGCCGCCTCATCCCAATAATATACCACCGCCGAGGCGATATAGATGGTGGAATAGGTGCCCGAAATCATTCCGATCAGCAGGGCGAGCGCGAAATCCTTCATCGATCCTGAGGTGAACAGGAACAGCGACATCACGGCGAGCATCGTCGTGATGGTGGTGATGAAGGTCCGTCCCAGGGTCTCCGTGATTGCGCGGTTCATGCAGGACTTGAACGGGTCCTCGGGGTACAGCCTGACCGTCTCCCTGATCCGGTCGAAGATGACGATCGTATCGTTGATGGAATAACCCAGGATCGTGAGTATCGCCGCTATCGTAATGGTGTTGAATTCCATCCTCGTCCAGGCGATGAAAGCGATCATGATCAAGGCGTCGTGCATGATCGCCAAGACGGCTCCCGCAGCATAGCTCGCCTTGAAGCGGAACAGGGCGTAGACGAAGATGAGCACGAGCGTCAGCGAAACGAGCATGAAGGCCTGGTCGGTCAGGTTTTTGGAGAAACGGGAACCTACGTAATCGGTCCTGCTGACGGCGACTTCGCCGTCTCCGAAGGTAGCCGCGAGGGCGGAGGCGATATTCTCCGTCGTCGCCTTGGCGAATCCGTCGGTCGTGCCCTGGTCCTGGACGCGGATCATGAACTTCCGCTCTGGCCCCTTGCCCAGGCTCTGTACCGCCGCCGAAGCGACGGGAGCGAGGGCCTGGCGTACCTTTTCGATCGAAACCGGTTCGGCGTCGGGTTTCAATAAATGCAGAGCGGAAGGAGTCGAGCCGAGCCGCGGATTCTCGCCGGCGCTCGTGAGCAACCAGGATGAGGAAGCGTCGGGAGCGCGGACGTCACCGGCCGAAAGCCCATCCACCGTGGAAAGGGCGGCGGCGAGAGCGCCGACAGTCGGATACTGGGAGAAGGAGAAGGCATGAGTCGCTTTGTCGACGTCCGAACCGGAAACGACGATATCAAGCCGGTCTTTCTCCAGGGAAGCCGAAGCGACGCCCTTGCCGATGTACGTCATCTTGAAGGCGGTCGGCGCGAGCTGGATTTCCTGCATGAGTCCGGCCTGGAAATCCACGCCGAGGTTGAAACCGCCCTTGACGAAGTAGCCGGCCATTCCGGCGACGATCAATACGGCGGACAGTATCAAAGTAGGCCTGAAAGCCTTGGAAAATTCGATGATGCGTTTCATTTACTTGATCCTCCAGCTGATGGAGACCTTCTTCTGACCGAGGACGTCGGTGCCGAAGTCGAAGATCAGCCGCGATACGAAGAGTGCGGTGAAGACGGACGACATGACGCCGATCGCGAGGCTGACGGCGAAGCCCTGGATGGGGCCGGTGCCGAGCTGCGAAAGGAACATGGCGGCGATGAAGGTGGTGATGTTGGAGTCCATGATGGCCCAGAACGCCTTGTCGAAGCCCGCGTCCACAGCGGCCTTCCGGCTCTTGCCGAGAAGGAGCTCTTCCTTTATGCGCTCGAACACGATTACGTTCGCGTCGACGGCCATGCCGATCGTCAGGATGAAACCCGCGATGCTCGGCAGGGTCAGGGTCAGGTTGAACGCGGAAAGCACGCTGAGCATGAGGTAGAGGTTCAGGACCTGGGCGATGATGGCGTTGATGCCCGCGCCTTTGTAGTACAGGAGCATGAAGACCATGACCGCCGCGATGCCGCCGAGCAGGGCGTTGAAGCCCTGCTTGATGGTGTCCTCGCCGAGGGACGCGCCGATAGCCTGCTGGTTGACCGGTTCCAGTTCCACGGGAAGGGCCGCGGTGCGCAGCACGAGGGCGATGTTGTTAGCCTCGTCGGCGTCGAAGCCCGTGAGGCGCACGGAATCCCGGATCGCCTCCTGGATGCGGGCGCGGGACTTCACCTTGTCGTCCATGACGATGGTGAGGGTCTTCTCCACATTCGCGGAGGTGAGCTTGTAGAAGATCTCCCCGCCCTCGGCGTCCAGGATGAAGGTGACTTCGGGACGTCCGGTGATCGGATCGCGGTCCACGACGGCGTTCTTGATGTGATTGCCGTCCAGTCCCACTTCCTTCTTGATCACCATATAGCCGGACAACTCATCCAGGCCGTACCGGTCTTTCTCGTAGAAACCGCGGACCACTGTGTCGGCGGGGACGATAGTCGGATCCAGCAGCTTGCCTTCTCCGTCGAAGGTATTGGTCGGATTGGCCGCATAGTAGGAGGTGAAAGCCGTGGTCGCTTCCTCGTCCATCATATGGAAGGCGAGCTTGCCCTTTCCCATGATGATGGAGTTGATGCGTTCAGGATCGGCCGCGCCGGGAATCTCCACGTAGATCTGGTCCTCGCCCTGACGGCGGATGACGGGTTCGGTGAGACCGAAGCGGTCGATGCGGCTGTTCAGCACCTCGAGGCCGCGGTTCATCGCGTCTTCCCTGTCATCGGAATTCAGGTCGCGACCGAGCTTTTCCTTGATCGAGTCGAGGTTGGCCTGGATGACTACGCTCATGCCGCCGGAGAGGTCCAAACCGAGCTGTACGGCACTGGAATGGAGATCCTTCAGTTTCAGGACTTCCGTACGATAGCGGGACTCGATGGCCTCGAGGGCTTCGTTCTCACTCGCGAAGGCGGCGAGTACGGCGCGGGCGCTCCAGGAAGCGGGCGCGGGAAGCTTGGCCAGTTTGTAGTTCGCCTTGGCGGTCGCTACGAGGAAGCCGAGGTTCGAAGGGACGGCCGCCTCGGCGGATTCGCGCGCCTTCAGCTCGATTTCTTTCAAATCCGCCTGCGCCTTCCGGGTCGAATAGGTCTTGATCTGCTCGCGGGAACCGAGAGCGAGAGCCTGATCCTCTTTCGGAACCATAAAGTACCAGCGAAGTGTCGGGGAAAGGAATGCGAAGCATACCGCGATCGTCGCGAGGACGATGAAGAATCGATACCGTTTGCTCATGCCGTTGCTCCAGATTATCCGTCATGTTCGCACGGCGAAGGCGGAATGCCCTTCGCGCCGCGTGAACGGGGGATTTTTTACCGCGCCTCCCCGGAGTCGATGACCCGCGGAGAGGGCGGATGATGTTATTTCTTCTCTTCAGCTTTCGCCGCGTCGGCTTCGGCAGCCGGCGTTTCCGCGGTCGCCTCTTCCGCGGCCGCCGCGTCGGCGAGCGCTTTCTTGTCCGCTTTCTTGTCGATTTTCTTGGCGACCTTCGGCTCGACTTTGACGTCCGAGACGATGGTGGCGATCGCGCTGCGGGAATACTCGATCTTGCAGGTCTCGTCCACCTTGACGACGACGGTCGTGTCCTTGACCGCCTGGATCACGCCGTGGACTCCGCCGATCGTCACGATGCGGTCGCCCTTCTTGAGGGCGGACAGCATCCGCTCGGTATCTTTCTGCTTCTTGTTCTGGGGGCGGATGATCAGGAAATAAAAGATGAGGATGACGAGGCCAAAGGGGATGAAGGTCGTCAGCAAGGATCCCGTCGAACTCGGAGCGGCCTGCAGGAGCGATACGAACGTGGTACCCATTCCGGAAACTTCCTTAAGAGAGAGATTCCGGTAAAATAACATAGGCCATCCGCTCGGGTCAAGGCGGAGGGAGGATACGCAGGGAAGCCCCCGCTACAGCACTATGCAGCGCTTGGCATCCACCTCGATGACCCCGAACAGCCGGCTGAAGGGATTATCCAAGCCATAGGAAGTACCTGCGGACGCGTTGTACGCGGCTACGACCTCCTCCATTTCCTCCTGCTTTTTGGACCGGAGCGCCGAGCAATACGCCGCCCTGAACAGGCCGATACGCGCGAGTTCCCCGGTGGAAAAGTGACCGTACGTCTTTTTGGCCTGCCCGTCGACGACGGCTACAGGGCCATCGTACCCGATCGTGAACATGAAATCTTCGCGTGAAAGCATGGAATGACCTCGTCTGAAGCCGGAATTATGGTTTGGACTGGAAGGAGTATAAACGCAAGCGGAGGATTGGGAAAGATGCCGCCTTCGGTTCTCCGAACGGAAGGCGGTCCTGTCCCTCGTCAGTCGGCGCACTGCTAGTCTGCGCGCCGATCAAACGGCGCGCCGATTAAACGGCGCGCCGATTAATCGGCGACGGAGAAATCGCTCTTGCTGGCTCCGCACATCGGGCAGACCCAATCGTCGGGCAGGGATTCGAACGAGGTGCCGGCTTTCACGCCTCCGTCGGGATCGCCGACGGATGGATCGTAGATATAACCGCACACGTCGCAGATGTATTTCTTCATGTCTGGCTCCTTGCCTGTTTCTTCATGCCTTCCAGAGGCCGTGCAGGTTGCAATATTCCCGGGCGCTTACGGATTTCGCCTTGACGGTAAAGGAAGCCGTCGGCGCGTCGCCGGGTTTCAGGAAGCGCCGGTAGCTGACTCCGTCCGCGATCAACTCGATCCATTCGATATAATGCTTATCCTCCATCGGATGGGGGATGGAGCCGACGGTCACGGTGTAGCCGTCGGCGGTCTTCGAGATGACCGGAACGTGCTTCTCCTTGGAAGCGTCTACCGCGTTTTCCGTGAGAAGCTTCATCGCCTCGCCGCAGCAAACCAGGTCCCCGTCCCCGGCATGCAGGACTTCGACGATATTGCCGCATTTCTCGCACTTATAGATCTCTGATTTCATCGCCATGGATTACCGTCCTTATGGGTTGGAGTATTCTACCAATTTTCGCCGAGAACCTCGAAATATGCCTGGGGATGGGCGCAAGCGGGGCATGCTTTGGGCGCTTCGGTCCCTTCGAACAGATATCCGCAATTGAGGCAACGCCAGACGGTTTTGGCCTCCTTCTTGAACACCGTTTTAGCGTCGACGTTCTTCTTCAGGCCCTCGTAGCGCTTCGCGTGCTGCTTTTCCGCCACCGCGATCGAATCGAATACGGTCGCGACCGCATCGTAACCTTCCTCGCGCGCGGTCTTGGCGAATTCGGGGTACATCGTCTTCCACTCGTAGTTCTCGCCGCCGGCCGCGGCCAGGAGGTTTTCGCTCGTCGAGCCGATGACGCCCGCGGGGAAGGTAGCTTCGATCTTGACTTCGCCGCCTTCCAGGAACTTGAACAGGCGCTTGGCATGCTCCTTTTCCTGGTCCGAAGTCTCGGTGAAGATCAGGGATATCTGGATGAGGCCTTCTTCCTTCGCCTTGCTCGCGAAGTAGGTGTACTTGTTTCGCGCCTGCGACTCGCCGCAGAACGCGGTCAGAAGATTCTTTTCGGTTTTTGAGCCCTTCAGGGTTTTCATGTGTTTCCGCTCCCTTCGATAAAGATTGAAGCCGCGTCGCGAACGGACCGGCACCACTCGTATATTTTGGTGGCGTTCCCTCAACTTTTCAAGGGGCGATATAAGTATTTAGCGAATAATCGGAACGAATACCAAGACGAGCCAAGGAAAAATCGAATCGTACGGGATCGGCCGGATCGAAGTATCGCAGCGCTTCGGTCACCTCGAGCGCCGCCTGAAGGTCGGCGACGGGCCTTCGCGTCAACCCGAGCTCCAGGGCGATCCGGTGCACGTGGGTATCCAGGGGCATCACAAGTTCCGAGGGGTAAACGCCGGGCCAGCAACCCATGTCGATTTCATCGCACCGGACCATCCAACGGAAGAAAAGCATCAGGCGCTTGCATGCGCTCCCGTCGCGCGGGGAAGAGATCAGGTTCGCAGCAAGAGGAACCTTCGAGCCGAGTGCGGCGGCGGCTTCCCTGCAAGCCGCCAGCAGCACCCTGACGAAAGCTTCGGCGTGGCCGAGGAGCGACGCCGAAGGTCCCGCGCCGGAATAAGTTCCGCCGGGATGACTGCCGCCGGGGTAACAGTCACCGGGATGACTGCCGCCGGTGGCAAGGAAGGCGGCTTCCAGGGACCCGCAACGCTCCTGGATCATCCCGATGCCGGAAAGCAGGGACGCCATGTCGGTTCCGGAGAAGAAACGGTAGCGGTCAAGGCCGAGCGTCCCCCGGGTTCCCGTGGAGCCCAGCGCGCGCACGGCGGCCGACAGGTTTTCGCCGAAAGGAAGCAAAGCCCGGGTGCAGGCGTCGGCTATGGAGCGCGCGCGGCCGAGGGCGAGGCTGGCGCAGAACAGTCCGGCCATCTCGCGGTCGGCGACGCTTCCGTAACGCAGCACGACGAGCACCGGATCGGGATCGATAAGTTCGCGCCGATGGCAATCGACGTACACACGTTCCAGCAGGACGCCGAGTTCGTCGCGGGAAAGCGTCGGCCTCACGGAGCGATGCCGAGAGCGGCGGCGTATTCGGCCTGATAGCGTCGGAGCAGCGGGTTTTCGGGAGCGAGGGCAAGCGCCTGCTTCAGGTAGTACACGGCGCGGCGTTCGTCCTTGCGGAACCGATAGATCTCGAACATGGCCGTCAACGCCTCAAGGTTGCGCGGATTCTCGAACAGGCTGGACCGGAGGTCTCCCATGATCGCCTCCTCGTCCGTCCTGAGCCGGCTCCTCAGGTAGAAAAGCCGGCTCCGGTTCGCGCCGCCGGTCATGGTCGGCAGGCGCTGGTCCAGCAAGGTCGCGGCCTCGGCCTTCTTGCCGGCCGCCAGGAGAGCCTCGGCGTACAGGCCCGCCCACTCGTCGTTGGCGCTTTCCCTTTCAAGCAGCTCGCGGGCGACCGAGACGGCCTTTTCCGTTTCGCCCAGGCCCAGGTGCATGGCATAGGCGTACTTGAGGTCGGCCGAGGATCTGCGCTCGGCAAGGAGCCGGAGCACGAGGGGCTCGGCTTCCTGCCAGGCGCTCCGCGCGACGGCGTCCCGGGCGGCCAGGTCCAAAGCCGCGATGGCTACCACCGGTTCCGCGAGGAGCCTTTCCAGCAGGGCCCGGCCTTCCTCATTCTCTTCGGCGCGGGCGGATTCCAGCAGGATTCGCGCCGCGTAGGCGGCGGCTTCGGCGTCCCGGGGATCCGATCGGAGCAGGGACCGGAGATAGGTAAGCGCCGAATCCTTGTTCCGGTAGCCCTCCGCCTGCACGCGGGCACGCAGGAAAAGATAGAGCCGATTCGCCCCGTAGCTGGAGGCGAGGACGTCGAGTAGGGGCTGGGCTTGGGTGAACGAACCCTGCTCCACTAGGACGTGGGCCCGCATGAGCAGGAAGAGGGAGTCCTTGGCGTCGCGCTGCAGGATCTCGGCGATCGCCGGTCCGGCGCGGGACCAGTCGCGGGCCGCGTAATACGCCTTCGCGAGTTCCCGTTTTATGAGGAGATTGTCGGGGAAACGGACGATCAAATCCGCCAGGAGCGTCACGCCCTCCGCGGGACGTCCGAGGGCCGACATGGAACGCGCGGCGCCGACCACCGCCGGGTAGCAGTCCGCAGAACGATCTATGGCTTCACCGTAGGCGGCGAGGGCCATCTCCATGTGACCGCCGCGCTCGGCGACGATTGCGCGGAAGTAGGGATCCAGTACGGAACGGGTACCCGCCGTTGAAGCCCGCAGCAGGTCGGGCATCGCCACGGCCAAGCGTTCGGAACGCGTTTCGGAAAGGAGCGCCAGGAAGGGGAGGACGAGTTCGAGGTAGTCGCTCGCGCTTCCCGATGCGGGAGTATAGGCGCCCCTGTCCAGCTCCCGGAGGATCCGGGCGTAAGCATGGGTGGGAGGCGGATCCGGCTCGGTCAGTTCCGCGGGTATCTCGGGGTACAAGCGTTTCATGATGACGACGGATGCCGCCGTCATCGCCCTCCCGAATTCGGTCTGGGTCAATTCCCTGCTCCGGATCAGGTCCAAGGCGCGCAATATGGAAGGAGGCGTTCCCGTCTCGACCAGTATGCGGATTTCATCGGCGAGGCCCGCGGGCTTGCCGTCGGTGCCCTTCGCGGGCACCGATGCGGGGCTTTCGGCGACGATCGGAGTCTCGGCCACCGGAGGATTTGAGGCGCACGCATAAAGCAGGGCGGCGATGGCGAACGGCCGGAGGCAGGAAGCCAGGCTCCGGACGCCGCGCCGGCGCCCCGTCCTCACGGTCCCCTCTCCTCCGGATCGCCGGGCGCGGACAGGGAAACGAGCGTCAGTATGACGCCCGCGATCAGGAGCAGAAGGGGCCACCAGGCAAGGAAGAACGCTTTGAAGGAAAAAGGCACCAGACGGAACGCGAAAACCAGAAAAACCCCGCCGAGCAGAACGAAGACGATCGCCGGTACGATAAAGCGGGATTGGGGCGCACCGTAGCGGTGCCAACCGGCGGGTATGAGAGCGAGTCCCGCAAAAATGGAAAGGACGGGCCAGAGCTTGGAAAGGGGGGCGTCGATCCCTCCCGCAGCGAAAACGACCAGGAAAAGGCCGATCTGGATGAGCAAGGCTGAAAAGAAGAGATAACGGGAACGCCTATGCAGGCGGACGGCCGCGAAGGCGAAGACGGTGCCCAACAACACGCACAGGGAAGCGGGAACCGCCGACAGGCGCGGCCCGCCGCTCGCGGAGACGATGAGCACGCCGGCGCCGAGAAGCGTGAAGCCCAATCCGGAGAGCAGGGAAACCTCGGCGGCGAATCTTCTGGTTTTTTCCGATCGCATAGAATCCCGATTATAGCGGGGCGGGGCTTCACTTGCCAACGGTCGGCGCGGAATGCTAGTATCCATTCGTGAGGCTCCACCGCGCGATCGCCATGATTTCCGTCCTCGTCGCCTGCCTCGCGACCGCGTTCTCCTGTTCCATGCGCGATTCTCCCTTCCATTCCCAGGAAGCCGATCCCTATTACCTGGACGTAGCCGCGTCTGGCCGCGAGACCCTGCGCGATCTGTTCACCCTGCTTGCCGCCGAGGAAGGCGTCGGCGAGGAACGCTTCACGGTCGTCCGGGAAATTGCGAATGAGCTGCTGAAACAGGAAAAATACGCCAAGCTCGCCCAATTTCTGACGGTCTGGGTGGCGGATCATCCCGACGATCCCTACAACGCCTACCTCCTGCTCATGACCGCCTATATCTACTTGAAGCAGGACGCGGAACCCATGGCGGCGTATTACTTCGACCGAATCATCAAGAATTATCCGGACCTGATGGTGCGCGGCGAATCCGTGCATCTCGCCTGCCTGAAGAAGCTCATCGAATTCGAGGACGATCCCGAACAGCGGGTGGCCTACTACCAGGACCTGATTTCCCGCTTCCCCGAGAACATCGACCTGGGCTCCGCCTATTTCATGCTCGCCCAATCCTACGAAAGGACGGGCGACTGGGACCTGGCGATACGCGCCTATACGAAATTCCTTCCGTTTTTCGAGAGTTCGATACCCGGGTTCCCCGACGCCTTCGGCTACGCGAAAAAAATCGTCGACTTCTACAACTCGCCGAAGGATTGGAGCTTCGAAAGCCTTTCCGCCCTCAGGGAGGCGGTGAGTTCGGCCCTTGAGAAGGGCAGCTCCGCAAACCTTAAAAAGTGCCGGGCCAAGGTCAATTTCTTCGCCATGTCCTGGGAGCAGGATGCCCAGGACTCGAACAGCCTCGTGGAATTCAACTTCTCCGACTTCATGGCGGGAAACAAGATCCGTTACGCCACTGACCTTGACGCCAGTTCCAACGCGAACGAAGCCTACCTGAAGACCTGGGGCTGGTCGCAAAGGATTTCCACCTGGTACCTGTATTTCCGCAAAATCAACTTCCCCGCCGATCCTGAAATCCACGGTCGCTGGGAGTGGGCGGGTATCTATTACGGAGAAAAATTCTGATGGAGCGCATCGTCCTGGCCCCGGTCGCGAACCTCGCCTTCGTTCTGGCGATCATCGCGTCCGCCCCTCTCCCGGCCGAGGACGTGGCCGGGAGGGAGACCGTCCCCAATGCAAGGGCAAGCGAAGCACAGGCCGGTTCCGCCGCCCTCCCCTTGCAGGATTTTGCGGGCCGCCCCATCAGGGGCTCGACGGCGGATGGCATTCCGGAAGAAGACGCGCGGGCTTGGCACGGTTTCCATCAAGAACCGCTCGTGATACCGGTACCGGACGAGGCGCTCGTCGATCGCTATATCGCCCAATACTCGAGCGCTGAAGGCGCGAAATGGCTGGCTGCCGTGATGAAACGCGGACAGCCCTGGCTGGCGTTCATCCGACAAGAAGCCGCGGCCCGCGGGATTCCCCCCGAACTCGCCTACCTTCCTGTAGTGGAATCCGCATTTTCATCTTCGGCTGTCAGCAAGTCCGGAGCGGTCGGACTCTGGCAGTTCATGAAGAACTCCGTCTCGCCCTTCGGCATCCGCATCGACGACTGGGTAGACGAGCGGCGCGACTTCTGGAAATCCACTGATGCCGCATTCCGCAAGCTGGAGGAGAACCATCGCTACTTCGGCGACTGGCCCCTCGCCCTCGCCGCCTACAACGCGGGCCTGGGCGCGGTCAAGCGCGCGGTCGACAAAGGCGGCGTCCGGGACTACTGGATACTCTGCGACAAGGGACTTCTAAAGAAGGAAACGGTCCACTACGTCCCGAAATTCCTCGCCGTAGCCACGGTCCTCTTGCGCGCCCAGCGCAACGGGATCGATACGGGCTGGACCGAAGAAATCCGCTGGACCCGTATACCGGTGGATCGCACGATCGACCTCGGCTTGCTCTCCGAGGAATCCGGCGTGCCGGTCGAGCGCCTGCGCACGGCCAACCTGGAGCTTCAATACGGAGTTACGCCTCCGGATTCCGGCTACCGGCTCAAGGTGAGGGCGGAGGACGAGGCGGCCATCGTCGCGACCCTCGCGCGCAAGGACCTGCAGCTCATCCGCTACTACTTCCATATCGTGAAGTCCGGCGACACCCTCTCGGCCCTTTCCCGTCATTACGGAGTATCGGTGGATCTCATCATCCGCTCCAATCCGGGCCTGCAGGCGCGTTACCTCAAGCTAGGGAACAAGATCGTCGTCCCCGCGTTGCGCGAAGTCGGCCCCTACAAGGGAGAAAAGATCATCGATCCGTCGATACGCTTCGAAGGAGGCTACGTCGTGAAGAAGGGGGATACGCTCTGGTCGATCGCCCTCGCTTTCGACGTGGACCCCGAAGCCCTCGCGGAAGCGAACGGCATGGACCTTTCATCGATTCTCCGCGAAGGAAGGTCGATCAAAACGCCGATATTCAAGGCGGAGGGCCTATGAGATGGTCGCCCCGTTTTTCGCGATTCCTCGTGCTCGCGGCTTCGCTCGTTTGCGCCGCGCAGGCGGGCGCCGACGACCGTAGCGATTACCGCATCGATCTGACCAAATCCGTCCGCTGGGACCGTTTCGAGCTGAAGGCTACGACGGTATTCAATTTCGCGGCGGCGGGCCTCAAGCTTCCCGGAGGCAGATCCCAGGCGGAAGAACTCGCCGACCTGGAATTTCCCCGGCTCGTCCTTCCGACACTGTTCTCCTTGCGGGTGGATTCCTCCTCAACCGTGGCTGACCTGATCGAAGAGGGCATCGTCTCCCTGGAGGATATTCAAAACCTCGCTTCGTCCGCGCGCCGCTCCGCCTCGGTCCTCTCGGGCGATCTGCTGACCATTACCTCCGGTTACGAGATCGACCTGAAAACCTTCGCATCCTCATTGATACGCCATCGCCATATCGCGGAACCGCCCCGGCCGCTCCAGCCGCGATCCACCAAGACTTATACCGGCATCGTCGTTTTCGCGATCGACAGTCTGCCCGTCCACGGAACCGCGCGCTCGTCCTCGGCTTCGGCCTGCTTTTTCCCGAAAATCTGGGATTCCGGGATGAACCTCGTTTACGAAAGGAACATGGTGGATCCCGAAGCAGCCCGCCGCTGGGGCATCGTCCGTTACGCCGACGCTTCGGATCCCGCCCTTTCGACTTCGGCCCTCGCCGATCGCGTCGGCGAGGATCCGCTCCGCATCTTCGCCTCGGGCCTATTCGGAATCTTCTCCACGGATCTCGTGGTGGATTCCGACGATGCCCTGCGGATCCTTTCGTCCGAGGCGAACCGGCGCCTGCTGAAGGAAGGCCGGGTGGTCATCGTGCTCGGCGCGGATGCGGTCCGAGCCCTTCCTTGACCTGAAACAACCCGGCGGCATCCCGGAGCGTGGCGCAGCTTCTCCAGACGGTGGATAATGTTTCGGGGGACGGATCCGCCATGTCCTTCACGAATACGGACCTGATGCCCGCCGAAGCGAGGGAGCGCAGGCCCGGATCCGAATCCTCAAAGCCGACGCAGTCCACCGGGTCCATCCCCAATCGATCGGCCGCCAGTAAATAGATATCAGGAGCGGGCTTTCCGCGGGAAACCTCGTCGCCGCAGGCGAGCGCCTTGAAGCGATCCAGGATTCCCGCGCGGTCGAGTCTGGCTATGGCCTGGGCTCGGGGCGTCGAGGTCGCGACGGCGAGGATTATACCCAGGCCGTCAAGCTGGTCCAGCAGGTATTCCAGGCCCGGTTTTCGTCCGACACCCTCACGCTCCATGGACTCCGCATACAGGACCCCCAAGCGGGCGCGAACCGCCTCATACGGAAAATCCGGACCGCAGGCCTCCATGACGCGGCGGCGCGTATCGCCTTCGTCCATTCCGACGGTGGACACGGGAATCGATTCATCCATCGGATACCCGTACTCCGCGGCCGCCATCAACCAAAAACGAATGGCCGGACGCTCGGTATCGAGCATCAGGCCATCCATGTCGAAGATGCAGGCGGCCGGAACGACCGCCGAGTTCACGCTACGTAGCTCTCCAGAAAGCGGCTGCGCGAGGGATGCTGCAGGCGCTTGAGGGCTTTCTTTTCGATCTGGCGGATCCTCTCCTTGGTCAGATTGAAACGATCGCCGATTTCCTTCAAGGACATCGGGGCCTCGCCTCCGAGACCGAAGCGGAAACGGATGATCTCGGCTTCCTTGTCGCTGAGGGTGCGGAGCGCTGCGCCCACGTCCTCTCGGAGCGCGGATTCGACAGCGAGCTCGTCGGGACTCTTGTACGCCCCGTCCTCCACGAAGTCGCCGATGGTGGAAGAATCCTTCTCAGCATATACCGGGCTTTCCAGGGAAACGAGTTCCCGGCTGATGTTCACGAGGTCGGACACGTGCGAAGGCTCCATGTTGAGCAGACGGGCAATTTCCATGATTTCGGCTTCGTCGCCTTTCCCGCCCTGCACGATCTTGCGCGCCTTCTCGATCTGAACGAGTTCGTTGGCGCGGTTCAGCGGAAGGCGGATCATCCGCGACTTCTCGCAGATCGCCTTGAGGATGGCCTGGCGGATCCACCACACGGCGTAGGAAATGAAATGGTAGCCCTTATCAACATCGTAGCGTTCGATGGCGTTCAGCAGGCCGATATTGCCTTCGCTGATTAGGTCCGAGAGCGGCATGCCCTGGTTCTGGTATTTCTTGGCGACGTTCACGACGAAGCGGAGGTTCGCGTTAGCAAGACGGGCACGTGCAACCGGGTCGCCCGCTGCCGCGGCGCGCGCTACGGAATCTTCTTCGGCGCGGGTCAACAGGGGGATGCGGTTTATTTCTTTGAGGTACATGGACAGGACATTCTCATCGGAAGACATATTGACGACGGGTTTTGCCCTTTTTGCCATTTTAACGGAAGCCATAACGGTAACCTCCAAGAAGTACTCAAGTAACAGCATGAATCATGCCAACAATTCAACCCAAACATATATTGATATGATATCGATGAAAATCTTCGGACTTCTCCGTATGCCGCTGGAGGGTGACTACGATTATTTTCTTGACAGAAAAGGTTTTGCTGTGCAAGTACAAAAAAAGAAATTATTCAGTCCACCGATCGGCGACAAACATCGAGGCGCGCACGCAACCATGACCTGAGTCATTCCGAATGACGCGGATGGTTTCATTTCGACTCGCTTCCGATGGAAGGCGCGGAATGTGTGTCGAAACGCAACGATTCGGTGAGGAGCCGGCGGCATTGTGTCAATGCGACCCGGATTCAATCTCGATGCAGGATCGGGTCCTGCCGCAGCATCGGCAATACGGGAGGCCGGAACCGCAGGGACAGCGATCGCCGTCCACCACGAGACGCTTCCGCGCCGAACCGCGCCGGAAATCTCCGACCAAAGGCGGCTCGTCCGGAGCCAGGGCATCTTCAAGATACAGGAAGGGCAGGTCGACGCGGCACCGGCGAAAAAGTGCGAGTCGATCGGAAACCGGTAGTTTTGCGGGGATGCCGGTCTTCCGGACGAGCTTCCAGGCATCTGCGATCAGATCGAAAACGGCGTCGCGCTCGGCCCGTGAACCGAATCGGCCCCGGCCACGCTTGGAAAGGTACCGGCCGACATGGATGGACCTGAAAGCCTGGAAATCGTCCTCATCCCGGGTCGGCCTTCGGCGCATTCCGTACTCGTTCACCCAGCGATCGTAGGAACGACGAAGCGCGCCGGTCCGCTCGAGCCTCCTCGCGGAAACCCAGCTCTTCACGGCGAGGGAGCATTGGCCGGAACGTTCGAGAGCGATACCCAGATAATAGAATGCGAGCGCCAATTGATGGCGGGACGAGACTGGGCATGAAGCGACGGACTCGCTCAGATCGCGGACCGCCGCGCGAGGATCGTGCTTGGAAAGACGGCGCAATCCGCGCCTGAACGATATTTCCCAATCCCGCATATCAATATCCTTGATATCAAGGTAGCCATAAGCCGGGCGCGGATCAAGCAGGAATGAGCGCCGCGGCACGGACAAGCGCTGCCTTTTATAGGGGTCTTTTGAAGGCGACTTTTTCCTTGACCAGCTCGACGGATTTTTCGTATATTCACTCTGTTCCGTTTAGCGAACCACTTTTGGATGTCTCAGGAGGAAGCATATGAAGGTAAAACCGTTGGCCGATCGTGTCATGGTGAAGCTCGAGAAGAATGAAGCAAAGACCGCCGGCGGCATAATCATCCCGGACACCGCCCAGGAAAAGACCCAAGTCGGACTCGTCGTGGAAATCGGCGACGACAAGGAAGTGATCAAGGTAAGCGTCGGACAGAAAGTAATGTACGATAAGTACGCCGGAACCCAAGTCAAGGTGGACGGGGTCGACCACCTCATCCTCAAGATGGCCGACGTCATCGCCGTCATCGAATAATAGCGAACCGCTGCTTCAACAAGGGCCGCCCGGCAAGTACGGGCGGTTTTTTATTGCCCGGAAGGCTCTTCTCCCCTCTTCCGGAGTTCAGTTCGGGCGCGCAGGTTTCCGGGATCCAGTGAAATCGCGTATTCAAGGGCAAGGCGCGCCTCGGCGTCCTTGCCGAGGGCCGACAGGCAGCGCGCCATGTTGACGCGCAGGGCGGACTTGTCCTCATCCTCCGCCGCAAGCGCCGCGGCGATGCCGTAAGCCTCCAGGGCTTTGCGCGGCGAACGGGCGAATTCCTCCACTACCCCCAAATCGGCAACCTGATGCCAGGCGGTCTGTCCGTTACCGGCTCGTTCCAGGAGTTCCCGGGCTTCCGACGTCCTGGAAGAGCGCGCCGCGGCAAGGGCTTCGTGGAAATCTATCCAGGACGCTCCCTCCCGACGCCGTCTCGCCGACGACAACAAGGCCGCGAGATCATCGTGTTTCCGATAGGTTTCCATGTACCATGCGGCCCAGCGCTCGACGCGCTCGTCCGGGGCGGTCGCGTTCATGAGCAGCCACAGCCGGGCGACCGTCCGGTCGGGGCCGACGGTAGCCGCCTCCCGCCTTATGCGCTCCAGGAGAATCAGGACATCGGCGTTCAGCCGCTCAGCCCGGTCAAGGACGGCGGATCCCGTCGCTCCCGGATCAAGGCGCGAATACAGGATGACGGCCCGGGCGTCTGCCGGGAAGGAAGCGAGCAGGCGATTCGAGTATTCCCGCCTCTCCGCTTCTCCGTCCGCGGTTGCGGCGAGGTTGAACAAGACGCCCGCCGAGCGCGGGGAACCGCCGCAAGCCGCCAGGAGGGCGCGCCAGGTTGCCCGGGCGCCGGCCGAATCCGCGGCAAGGAAAAGGGAGTCCGCACGTCGGGCGAGGGAATCCTCGTCGGGCAGCCGCGAAAACATGGAGGCGGCCTTGGCCGGGTCGCCGAAATCATATTCCAGTTCCGCGAGGAAACGGACGTATCGATCGGCTCGGAGGAGGCCCTCCTCCGAGCCGGCCATGAGGGCCCTGGCACCCGAAGCGTCGTCGCGGATCAAGCGCAGGAGGGCGGCGTCGACCAGGCAGGCCGAGGCGGCGGTTCCGGCGGAGGCTCCGACGGAGATGGAGGCAGGTGAGGCTCCGGCGACATCCCTGGCGGCCTCGGCATCACCTGCCGAACCAGCCGACCCTACGGGGCCGACCAAACTTGCCGCAGCCCAAATGAGAATAGCATCCGCATTAGGCACCGAGTCCGCGGTCCGGACCCCGGAGAAGGAACCGGCCTCGCCGCGGCCGCGCGCGAAGAGCGCGGCCGCGGCGACGGCTTCGTAGACGCCGTCCTCGAGGCGGAGGGCGTGCGCGCGGGCTTCGGCGACTTTGCCGACAGAGAGGAGGGCTTCCGCGGCCACGGCGGCGAGGTCCTGCGATTGCGGGAAACGGAGGGCGGCGGCCGCCGCCGCGACGGCGTAGGACTCCGCACTATCAGGATCCAGGCGGGAAAGGCGGCGGCGACGCTTCAGCACGGAAAGTTCGGAATCCGCCCCCCGCGCCCTCTTCGCGTACGAGTCCAGCCGTGCCTCCACCGATGTGGAGAGGGTTACGGCGGCTACAGTACGAGGACCGGCGGCCACGGTCCGGGGACCGGCGGAAGCCGACTCCAGCTGATCAAGGGCCGCATCCGCTTCAATCAGCAGGGTACGGAAACGGGACCCGCCCTCCGCCTTTTCCGCGAAGAGCGCGAGTCCGCCGGTACGGATGAATACGAAGGCGGCGGCGGCGATGACGAGCACGGACGCCGCGACGACCAGAATCGGAACGCGGGAGGTCCGCACCATGGCTACTGGACGGGCCGCGGTCCCCGATCCGCCAGGGCGCTCTTCCTGATCGCGTCGAGCACCCCGTTCACGAAGCGGTACGAATCGTCGCCGCCGAATTCCTTGGAAATGTCCACCGCTTCGTCGATGACGATGGTCGGCGCGACCTCATCCTGGAAAAGCAGGGAATAGGCGCTCATCCTGAGGATGGCGAGGTCGACGCGGTTCAGCCGGGAAAAATCCCAGTTCTTCAGCTGCTTTATGATGGCGGCGTCCACGGCGTCGACGTTCTCCACGACCCCCGCGATGAGGGCGCGCGAGAACATGGCGGTCCCCTCGTCGAGGGCCGCGCGCTTGTCCGGATCGAGCCAACGGAATTCCATGAGGTCGGTGACCGGCGGCTTGGTGGCTTCCCAGGAATAGAGCGCCTGGAAGGCGATGATCCTGCCCTTTCTTCTTGACGCCATACGCTACCAGTTCAAATTCGCGTCGAAAATCTGGTAGCTCTTGCCCGCTCTCAGCTCTTCGACCAATTCCTTGGTCGCGGCATCGACGGCGATCTGCTGGCGCTGCTGGAGCATCGAATTGCCGAGGTAATCGCGGACCGTGCCCCGGGAGCCCAACTGGTAGGGGTCGCCGAGTTCCAGGGTTTTCTGGGCATATACTTCGGTCACTTTGATGATCTGGAACCCCCGCTGGTTCTCCATCACGCGGGAAACCTCCCCGACCTTCAGGCTGAACGCGATGGACATGAATTCCGAACCGACCACTTTCTGGGCCTCGGAAGTCTTGGGCAGGTATCCGCCGTCGCCGCCCTGGTAGCCCGAACCCTGGGCTTGGCCACGGATGATGGCCTCGTCGAATTTCCCCGGGGAAGAGCCGATATCCTTCTCCAGGCGGTCGATCTGTTCCTTGGCCTTGTCCCGCCCCCCGTTCTCGGCGGAAATGGGTACGAAAAGCATCGAAAAGCGGATGGAGTCCGGACGGACGAGTTTGGCCTTGTATAGGTCGTAGGCGTCCTTGATCTCGGCTTCGGTCGGTTCCTTGATTCCTTCGAAAGTGCTCTTCTTCTTTTGCAAGAGGTACTTCTGCACGACAAGCTGGCGGCGGAGCTGATCCTTATAGCCGGCCAAGTCGGTTCCGGTCTCGTTTTTCAGGGCCGAGTCGAACTCGGCGTCGGTCGGCTGGCGGCCTATGGTCTGCGCCATGGAAGAACGCGCCTGCTGGATCTGCTGGTTGAGCTCGGCTTCCGACACGACGACCTTGTCGCGTTCGGCGGCCTGCACGGCGAGCCGCTCGTTGATCATCACGTCCAGGACCTGCCGTCGTTCGGCCGCGGTGAGCGCCCGTCCGGACTTGGATTCCAGCTTGGCGACTTCGACCTTCAGGACCTTCACGCTGATAGGTTCGGTCTTGGTGAGCTTGACGATAGCAGCGGGCTGGAGGTCAACCTGCGCGAAGGCGACGAGGGGAGCGAACGCGGCCGCGAAGACCGCCATCAAGATTCGTTTCATGTTCCTGCCTTTTCGATGTCATTGCGTTCGACTACGGGAAACGAACGGCCAGGGAGCGAGGTTACAAACGGCCTATTCGAGGACAGCCCGGATGCGGCGTACGCCCGCCGAGGAAGACTGCTCTTTCTGGATTTTGAACTTGCCCAGCGATCCGATCCGGTCGACATGGGGACCGCCGCAGACTTCCTTGGAGAAGTCCCCGATCGAATATACCTTCACCAGGGATTCGTACTTTTCGCCGAAGAGGGCCATGGCACCCGCGGCCTTCGCGTCCTCCAAGCCCATCATTTCCATGGTTACGGGAAGATCGCGGGCGATCTGCTCGTTGACGATGGCTTCCACCCTGGCGAGTTCTTCGGCGCTCATGGGCGACCCGTGGGAGAAGTCGAAGCGCATGCGTTCGGCGGTGATGTTGGAGCCTTTCTGCGCGACGTGGGCGCCGAGCACCATCTGCAGGGCCTTGTGCAGAAGGTGCGTGGCCGTGTGGTACTTGGTCGTCTGTTCGCCGTGGTCCGCCAATCCGCCCTTGAAGGTCAGTTCGCTTCCCGCCCGGGAAAGCTCCTGGTGCTTCTTGAAGGCATCGTCGAATTCGGCGCGATTGACGGTCATCCCGTTTTCCGCGGCGAGTTCCTCGGTGAGCTCGATGGGGAAGCCGTAGGTGTCATAGAGCTTGAAGGCGAGGCGGCCGGACATCACCTTCTGCGGATTCCGCAGGAGGTTCGGCAGCAGCTTCTCGAACTCGTGCTCGCCCTTCACGAGGGTCTCAAGGAATTTCTGCTCCTCGTTCTCCAGCTCTTCCATCACGCGGGCGCGGTTCTCCGCGAGTTCCGGGTACGGGCCGCCGAACTTGCCGACGATGACCTCCGCGATGCCGGGGAGGAAGGTGCCTTCGATGCCGAGCTTCTTTCCGTGGCGTACGGCGCGGCGGATCAGGCGGCGGAGCACATAGCCGGCCCCGACGTTGGAGGGGGAGACGGCCTTGGGATCGCCGAGTATGAAGGCGGACGCGCGCGCGTGGTCGCATACGATGCGGACCGACTTGTCCTTCTCGGCGTCGGAGCCGTAGACGTAACCCGAGGCCTTTTCGACCGTCGCGATGATCGGGGCGAATATTTCGGTTTCGTACACCGACTTCTTGCCGTTCAGGATAGTGACGGTCCGCTCGATGCCCATGCCGGTATCCACGCAGGTTCGCGCCAGGGGTTCATAGGACCCGTCGGCGGTCTTGTTGTACTGCATGAAAACGTCGTTCCAGATTTCAAGCCACTTGCCGCACTTGCAGCCGGCTCCGCAATCCGGGCCGCAGGAGGGGCGTCCGGTGTCGATGAACATTTCGGTGTCGGGTCCGCATGGACCGGTGGCTCCCGCGGGGCCCCACCAATTGTCCTCGCGCGGAAGGAAACGGATGCGGTCCTCTGGAATCCCGAGGCGTTTCCAGATCGCGGCGGACTCGTCGTCGCGCGGAATGCCCGGTTCCCCTTCGAACGCGGTGACCGATAGTTTCTCCACCGGGATGCCGAGCCACTTCTTGTCCGTGAGGAACTCGAAACTCATCGCGATGGCGCCTTCCTTGAAATAGTCGCCGAGGGACCAGTTGCCGAGCATCTCGAAGCAGGTGAGATGGCTGGGATCGCCGACCGAATCGATGTCTCCGGTGCGAATGCATTTCTGGTAGTCGGTCAGGCGCGTGCCGGCCGGATGGGGCTCCCCGAGGATATACGGCACCAGGGGATGCATGCCGGCGGTCGTAAAGAGGACCGTCGGATCGTTGTCCGGCAGCAGGGACTTGCCCTGGATCTGGGCGTGGCCCTTCGACTTGAAGAATTCGATGTATTTTGAGCGTAGCTCGTTCGCGTCCATAGAGCGCCATAGTAGGGGACGGGGCGATTACGAGTCAAGCTGGCGGATCGCCAGTACCTTGCCGATGGGAGGGAAGGAATCAGCAGCGGAGAAGACCATCGATCGAAGAGAAATGGGAATCGCGGGTAAGCAACCGCCCGCCATGCTCCATGCAACTCGCGGCGATCCAGACGTCGTTGAGCGGGATGGGATTTCCTTTACGTTTCAGGATCACCTTGATTTCCGCGAACCATTCAGCGGTCGCGTCGGTGATCGGGATGCAGACGGTCCGCGGCTTCGCACGGAAGCGTTCGAGGATCGCCCGATTCTCCGCTTCCCGGTTTCCGCAGCGGAAACCTTCGATCAACTCGCCGATCACTATGGGGGACAGGAGAACAGCCTCATGCTTGGCCAGCTCGTCAGCGATGGTGCCATCGCCGGACATCAAGGCCGAATAAGCGTTCGTATCGATGAGGACGCGGCTCATCAGCGCCATTCCTCCGCATCGACGCTTTCATTCCCGCCCTGCGACGCATCGAAGGCCGCCCGTTCCGCGACCGTCCAGAGTCCGCAGAATTCCCGATAGTCATCGGCGTATCCCGCTCCCGTCCGCATCCCGACGGAACGCGCGAGAAGTTCCTTGACCAAACGGTTCTTGCTCATGTGCACGCGCCTGGCTTCCGACTTGAGCCGTTCATCAAGTTCAGGATCCAGGGCATGAATGGTCACCGAACTCATGGTTCCCTCCGATGGTTCCAATATACCAAGATTTTGGTTCAGAATCAACCAGGCTTTGCCATAAACTCGTTTACCGTTTCCCCGCGTCGTAGATCTCGCCGGCGGCCTTGGGCCCGACGGAGCGGCCGGAGAAGACGATGAGGGCGACGATCGTGAGCACGTAAGGCATAAAATAGAAGAATTCCAGGGGAAGCCGCGACAGGAAATTGATGTCCTTGGCGTAGAACGAGAGCGCCTGCGAAAAGCCGAAGAAGAGGCCCGCGCCGAGGACTCCCCAGGGAGTCCATTTGCCGAAAATGAGCGAGGCCAGCGCGATGAAGCCGGTGCCGTGGATGGAGGTGACCGTGTACTGGATATCCTGCGTCAGCACCATCGCCCCGCCGGCGAGCCCCGCGAGGGCGCCGGAGGCAAGGACGCCGAACCAGCGCATCCGGAAAACGCTGACGCCCATCGAGGCCGCAGCCTGCGGGTGCTCGCCGCACGCGCGCAGGCGCAGCCCGAGCGGCGTCTTGTAGACGACGAACCAGGTCAGGAGGACCAGGAGGAGAGCGACGTAGAAGGTGGGATACATCTCGTAGAACAGCATGTCGCCGATGACGGGGATGTCCTTCAGCACGGGCACGGAGATTTTGCTGAGGCCGGTGGAGAAGGCGCGGGTCCGTTGCTGCCTGAAGAAGATCTGGCTCAGGTAGACCGTCAACCCGCCGGCCAGGATGTTCAGGGCAGTCCCCGAAACGACCTGGTCGGCTTTCAGGTTGACCGAGGCGAAGGCGTGCAGCATCGAGAATACGATGCCCGACGCCAGTCCGACCAGCATGCCGATCCAGGGGGCGGCCGCTCCGGCGGAGGGCTCCAACGCCACCGTAACCGCGGCCGCGGCGAAGCCGCCCACCATCATGATGCCCTCAAGGGCGACGTTCACGATGCCGGAGCGTTCGCTGAAGAGTCCGCCGAGGGCGGCGATCACGATGGGGGAGGCGAACATGAGGGCTATGGGGAACATCTCCAGAAGAAGCTTCACGGTCGGGCCTCCCGGTTGCGCTTGACGAGGTCGATCAGGGCTTCCAGGCCCAGGCGCATCGCCACGAACAGGACTATCGAGGATTGGATGATGGAGGCGATCTCCCGCGGAATGCCCTGGGACTGCATAAGCGGCTGGGCCGCCTTCAGCATGCCGAACAGGAGCCCTGAAAGCAGGACGCCGATCGCGGCGTTGCCGCCGACCAAGGCCACCGCGATGCCGTCCATGCCGTACAGTTCCATGGAGGGAAGCACCCGGCCGAAGTTGAAGGTCCCGAGGGTAATCACGGCGCCAGCGAGACCGGCGAAGGCGCCTGCGATCATCATCGAAAAGACGATATTGCGCTCCACCTTCATGCCGGCGTAACGGGCGGCGTCCTTGTTGAAGCCGACCGCGCGCAGGCTGTAGCCGAAGGTCGTCTTCTCGATCACGAACCAGAAGACCACAAGAGCCAGCGCCACGGGCAGGATTCCCCAATTCAGGCGCGATCCGTTGGTCAGCCCGGAAAGGAACGCGCTCTTCAGCGAGGCGCTCACCGGAAAGTCCGGCGTCTTGACGCGGTCCAGCGAACCGAATTGGAGCAGGGCCCAGTTGGAAAAGTGCCAGGCCGTATAGTTCATCATGATCGAAACGACCACCTCATGGACATTGAAACGCGCCTTCAGGTACCCGGGAACGGCAGCCCATAGCGCGCCGGCGGCCATCGCGGCCATCAGGCAAAGCACCGCATGGAAGGGCGTTCCGGCCGGTATCAGGAGGGCGCCCGCGACCGCCGCCAGCGAGCCGATCATGAGCTGGCCTTCCGCGCCGATGTTGAACAGGCCCGTCCGGAACGCGAAGGCCACCGACAGGCCCGTCAGCGTGATCGGCAGGGACTGCAGGATGAATTCGCCTACATAGCGCGGGTTGTAATCCCCGCGCCCCGAAAAATCGACGCCGGTCAGGGTGCGGCCCAGCGCGAGCACCATGGCCAGGGGAGACTTGCCGGTGATCACGATGACGATGGCGCCCAGCAGGAAGCCGAGGAGCACCGCGACGAGGGGGACGGCCAGTTTGGATCTCTTATTCGCCATGGTGCCGTACCGCCTTCCTCGTGGAGCCGGCCATCATCAGGCCCAGCTCGTTCTCGTCCGTCGCCGCGGCGTCGACCTCGCCGACGATTTCCCCGTTGAAGATGACCGCGATGCGGTCCGACAGATCCATGATCTCGTCCAGCTCAAGCGAGACCAGGAGGATCGCCTTCCCCTTGTCCCGCTCCTCCACGAGCCGCTTGTGGATGTATTCGATGGCGCCGACGTCAAGGCCGCGGGTCGGCTGCGCCACCACGAGAACGCGCGGCGAGCGGTCGATCTCCCGCGCCACGATGGCCTTCTGCTGGTTGCCGCCGGACAGGCTGCGCGCCGGCGTGGCGGGACCCTCGCCCGAGCGAACGTCGAATTCTTCGATCAGGCGTTCCGCGTTCTTGCGGATCGCGACGTAGTCCAGCACTCCCCAGCGGGAAAAGGGCGTCTCGCCGTAGGCGTGCACCACGAGGTTCTCGTCAAGCCGGAAATCAAGCACCAGTCCGTGCCGGTGCCGGTCCTCCGGGATGTGGCCGAGTCCCGCGTCAGTCCGCCTCTTGACGCCGAAACGGGCGATATCCTCGCCCCCCAGCAGCACGCGGCCGCCTTCGATCTTCGCGAGGCCGGTGAGGGCGTGAACCAGTTCGGTCTGCCCGTTCCCGTCTATGCCGCAGAGGCCCAGGATTTCTCCGGAGCGGACATGAAGGGACAGGTCCCTGACGCCGAGGACGCCCTTGGAATTCTTGACGCGCAGCCCTTCGATCGTGAGCAGCGTTTCCCCCAACTTGGCCGGCCCCTTTTCCACCGAAAAGCTTACCTCGCGGCCGACCATCATCTCCGCCATCCGCGCCTCGCTCGTCCCGGCCACCGGCACGGTACCCACGAGCTTTCCGCGCCGCAGGACCGTGCACACGTCGGCGACGGCCTTGATCTCCTTCAGCTTGTGGGTGATCAGGACGATGGTCTTCCCCTCCTGCACGAGCCGGCGCATGATTTCCATCAGTTCATGGATTTCCTGGGGCGTCAGCACCGCCGTCGGCTCGTCGAAGATCAGGATTTCCGCGTCGCGGTACAGCATCTTCAGGATCTCCACCCGCTGCTGCATGCCGACGCCGATGTTCTCTATCTTCTCGCGCGGATCCACCTCCAGCCCGTACTTCCTGCTGATCTCCGCGACCCGCGCTTCCGCGACCGCCATGTCCAGCACCGGCCCCCTGCGCGGCTCCAGCCCGAGCACGATGTTCTCCGTCACGGTGAAGTTATGGACAAGCTTGAAATGCTGGTGGACCATGCCGATCCCCAGCCGGTTGGCCGTGTTCGGATCGACTATCCTCTCTTCCTTGCCCCGTATCCTCATTACCCCCGAATCCGGCTGGTACAACCCGAAGAGGATGCTCATCAGGGTGGACTTCCCCGCCCCGTTCTCCCCCAGCAACGCATGGATGGCGCCCGCCTCCACCTGCAGGGTCACGCCGTCGTTAGCCCGGATACCCGGGAAAGTCTTCACGATGTCGAGCATTTCTATGATGTACGCCACGGGCGGGCCCCCTGGGAATGGAATGGGGAGAGTATAGCATGGGAGGAGGGAGGATGCAAAAAAAGGGAGCCGTCCCCGAAGGGCGGCTCCCTGAAGTTCCCGTGCATCCGCCGCGACGCATCACGGCGGAAGTCAGTGAATCCGGCTCCTACGGATTCTCGATGCGCGTCACCTGCGCGTTGCCGGCCGCGTCGTGCGAAGAGACGTAGAGCACGCTCATTCCGCCTTCGGAGTTGAACGCCAATCCGTCGATCGTGCCGCTCACCCCGACATTGATCGGAGTCGCGGAGAGGACGAACGAGGTCGGGTCCTGGGAAATCTTCGCGCGGAAGATGGATCCCGTCGTATCTACCCATGCCACGTGCATGTTGCCGTTCGAACCGGGAATGGCCCGCACGGTCTTGTACACGCCAGCGGCATAGTCCGGCGCCGCGACCCCAGTCGCGATCGCCATGTCGTCGGCAGCCGCAGCCAGGCCGTAGACGTCACCCGCCGACCTCACGTGCAACTCGTACATGCCTCCCGACTCGAGCGCGTAAACGAGCAGAAGGTAATCCGCAGCCGACCTCGCCATCCACGGCTGTCCGGCGTTCGAACCGGAAGGCGCGTCCAGGACGAGGGTTTCGTTGTAGCCCCAGCCGCTCAGGCCGGAACCGGCGATCGCGAACAGATCCTGGCTGTTCCAATCGTAATGGTTGTCCATGGACAGGTAGTACGAGCCGCGTCCATTCGTATCAGCGAACACCTGCTGGTTCCAGACGTTGTCGGTCTGGCCCGAGAGCGGCACGTAATAGTAGTAGCTCCACTGCTGGTAATATCCGTTCCAGAACGCGGAATGACCGCCGACGCCGTCTTCGAGGTTCGGCGCGGTCAGATCGTAACCGTAGCCGAACAGGATGTCGCCGCCGTCGGTCCGTGAGACGGACGGGAATCCGATTTCCGCCGCGCCTCCGCCTACGGAGGTTCCCCAGCTCCAGGTCCAGTTCCAGTAGTTGGTATCGGACCAGTTGTACCCCAGCACCGCATCATACGCAGCAGCCGGAATTGCTGCCGGGTCGTTGTGCGTCGAGAGGAACAGAGCGTTGCCCACGGAATCCATATCGGCGACGAAATCGGTAGCCTTCGCGTAGGTGTTTCCAACCGCGATCGAAGCTGCCCAGGTTGAGCCGCCGTCCGAGCTGGCTTGCGAATACATGGCGCCGTTCGTGTCCAGCCACAGATAGGTCATCTTCTGCGGCCGCGCCTTGTTCACGAGCAACTGTCCCTTCCTGACATTCCCTATAACCGGCAGTGCGAAGGTCGACGCGACCGCCGCCGAATTGGTGACGGACAGCGAATACGAGCCCGCCAGGATCGGGAAGCCGAAGTTCGCATCAGAAGCGCGGAATTTTACGCGGATGTAGTAGTAGGTACCGGTCGAGACATTGTCGGTAGCCGTGAAGGACGCGACGCCCGGGGATTCTATGGCGGTTTGGGTCGCCTCATCCCATATCCACTCGTTCGATTCGATGCTCGCGATGGTGACGCCATTCCAGTCCATTATCTCCAGGCTGCCGTACACAAGCGGAACCATCGCGTCGGTGATGGTCGCCGTGACGGACAGGATCCCGTCGATCGACGGATAGACGTAGAACCAGTCCTCGTCGAACGCCTTCAGGTCGGCGTACGAGCCTTCGTACGGTGCGGCAGCCGTCAGGGTTATTCCCTTCGCGTAGCCGAGGCTGTCGTCCGGCTCATACGAGTCGTCGGCTATGCCCACGGGCTGATTGGGCGTAATGTCCACCGTGACATCGGCCGCCGGTCCCGGATCATTGGCGATCGGCACGAAACCGATGTAGTAGGTCTGGCCCGTGGTAGTTCCCGCCATGATGGAGGCTACATCGGTCGCGCCGCCCATGAAGCTCGGGCTGATGCCGGCGGAGAGCATATCCCCGTTACCGGAATAGATACTCGCGAAGAGGAAGCCGGCCGACGGATCCAGGTCGACCGTGGTGACTTCACTGGTCGCCGTGAACGAATACCAGGCCTCGCCGCCGATGGAAGTGAACGCCCCGTCCGGAAGAGCGTATTGGTCATAGAGGCTCTGGGTCATCGGGACCGACGTCGTCGACGTCCCGACGGTGAGCGCGCCGGTCGAAGTGGGCATCAGGTTGACATTGACGTCGTTGAACCGCGTCGGATCGATGGAGAAGCTAGTGTAGCCGTAGAAATACCCGCCCGTCGCGAGCCGGTCGTTGTATCCGTATACGTATATCGAATAGTTCCGGCCCGATACCAGGTCCAGATTCAGATAC
>Ga0154418_1024_pt1 | contig 70249 bp, 58 predicted proteins | sample RifGroC1_FD_115922 | JGI IMG/M metagenome (GOLD analysis project Ga0154418, IMG submission 115922) | Treponema sp. GWC1_61_84 | reverse complement strand
CGCGAGAGAGCCCGACGCATGGGGATCGCGAGCAGCGAGATCGATCGCATGGCAAGGGCATTCAATGCATAATGCTGGTTAACTGTGACTGGACCTGTGACTTTTCACCCTACCCGAATGTGACATTTCATGGAACACCTAAGCATAAGCCGTTGGCTCTTTGGCAAGTCACAGTAAGGGTTTTGCATATCTAAACATTTGTGAGATAAAGATTTAGATACCTTCACACGGTAGAAGTCACTGCGCCGCAGATAGCGGCGGTTCAAATCCAGTATCGCCCAACAAATTGCTTTCCCTTTCAATGCGCCAAGTCCGATCCTTCACATTTTTCTAGCTGAATAATTCCTCGATCTTGATGTGGACCATGGCGGAATCGGGAGGCCGTGGAGTACGCGACGCTCGAGTGGGTGCACCGATTCAACACGAAGCGGCTACTGGAGTCTTTCGGAAATATTCCTACCGCCGAGTAAGAAAAAAGTTTTATGATGGACAAGACGGTTTGCCCATTGGAATAGGACTCAATTACATGGCACTTCGGTAGACCAGGGGCGGTTCAAGTTCCTTACTCAGATGGAGGCCTGCTCCGGCGTCCTAGTCTGCTTCACGAATCTCCTCGTCAACCTGGATGCAACGGCACTTCGGTATTTCGCCTTCAAGGTGGTCTTCAAGCCGCTGACCGAACGTCTCTCCATGCTCAAAACGTTCAAGCCGGGTAATTTCAAGGCCGAGTTCTCACGGATCAGATTCAATCCCGTCAATGAAGCCGAAGTGATCGTCGCGGAGTTCGAACTCGAGTGCGCCTATCGTAAGCAAGGGCGGCGATCGGTTTCAGCGCTGTTTAGCTGGACATGATCGCCCGGAAGCGTTCCCTTATCAACGCTACTACGTGATCCAGCGGCGGCGCTGTGAGCTTGTTCTTCGCGAGGAAAGCCTTCCACTGCGCGATCTTCCCTTTGTCCGATGCGAACTCCCCGCTTAGTCCAAGCGGCATCGTCCGCGGAAGCGGCGTCTTTCTCCGTTCGAAGGTTCGCCGAATGGCGCGGGCGGTGGAATCGTGCCGCAAGCCTGTTTCGCCGAGCAACGTGAAAAGGTCGAAGTAGTCCTTCATGCGGCTGTTCACCATGCCGAGGCTGACGATGGCTTCCAGTTTTTCGGCGATGACCGTTTCCTTGGGATACGCCTTGATGATCGGCGCGGGATTGTCCGGCAGCAGGAGCGGGAAAGAGACCTCGGTCGGTTCCGGTGTGACGACGTCCCCGAATCCTACGTCTATCTGTACGGCACAGCGGGCATTACCGAGCATCCCCTTGAACTCGATTCGAATACCGCCATAGCGGGCATCTTCCCGGATCTCCGTCGCGCGAATGCTGTCGCTCCGGTAGTTCATCCCATCGTCGCATTCGATCGCGCAGATTTCTCGGAAGACGGCCATCATGGCTTCCGCCTCGAGGGCGTCTATACCAAGCAGATCGGCGTCCCTGGTCGGTCGGCTCGGCGTATCGTACCAGAGGCAGAAAAGGAGGGCACCCTTTAAGAGGAACCGGTCCTTGTAGCGAGAGGTGGAGATGCGGTATAGGAAGCGTTCAAGGACGTAACGGGACAAGATGAGATTGAAATCGCTGCCGTTCTTCCTCGCTATCGCGAGGAGACGATCATGCACCGAGGCCGCTTTACCGGACGTCGTCATGCGAGAGCCTCCAGATAAGGCCTGATTACGTTCGATACTCGATCGACCTTGGCGCAGCGCCAGAGTTCGTCGCGATCCAGCGATCGTTTCTGCACGGCATCGCGCAGAGCTTCAAGGGCCACATCGAGTCCCACCTTGTTTCGGTATTTGAAGCAATCGGCAATCGTCTTTTCTATCGTCGTGATGCGAACCCTGACGCCTTCTACCGTCTTCGTCTCCACACCGTAGGTCAGGGCTTCTTGACTGAACCGAAGCACTTTCAGGCTTGGGAAGTCGAACCTCGGGGCACGAGTGTTGCGGTCCAGGGCGATCCAGACTTCCGATGGCGCTTGCGTGGTCAGCTCGTGGTAACGGAGCGCGGATAGAAGACAGATCAGGGCGCCAGGAATCCTCGTCGCGATGAGGGCGAAGACCCCATACTCGTTTGGCCGGTAATCGGGAAGGCAGTAAAGACCTCGCCCGAGTCGCCTTATTTTCCCTGCCGAAACGAGCCGAGAGATTGTTATGCGTTTGATGCCCGTATTCTCAATATCCCTCGAGCGCAGAAGGGGACTTTTCTTGAAGAGTTGGGCAAGCGATGGACTCATCACTATATGTTCCAATATGTTGATACATATTGTCAAGTGTTTACAATATGGAACGTGTTTCAAGTTGCCGTGGTGCGTTCTTGAATTACCCTAATATATGGTTTCATCAAGACTCTTCTACTGTGACTGGACCTGTGACTCTTCACTCTTGCCGAATGTGACATTTCATGGCACATCTAAGCATAAGCCATCGGTTATATAGCAAGTCACAGCAAGGGTTAAGCATATCCAAGCATTTGTGGGATAAAGACTTAGCCACCTTCACACGGTTGAAATCACTGTGAAAGCGGAGCCTCCGGGCTCAAATGCGCCCGCTTCGCGATCGCGTTCCGCTAGGAAATGATCGAGCCGCCTCGCGTCAGCGGCGTCTCGGAATCCAGTATCACCCATAACGATTTACGTGATATGCAAACCCCTAAAAAGGCACTGTGACTTGCAAGTGTGACTTTTTAGGGGGAGCATCAGGATGAGTCCCGGACATAGTTCCGAGGAATCCCTTTTCACTTTTTCACTCTTCGAGCGCCCGACCAAGTCGGGGCGGGTCGGTACTTTATGCCCGGATCATCGATTCGGAGACCGGGACCATCCTTGCCCAACACTCGCCGGGTACCGGCGACGAGCGCATGGTTGCCGCCAAAGCGGGCAAGCTGCTGGCGGGACTCCCCCTCGCTGACATGAGTCGGGCGAGGGAAGACAGCCAAGCCGCCGATGTCGCGGAGGCCGAAAGGCTCCGCGACATGACGGCTTCCCGATTCATCACGCGGTTCCGGGACTAGCTCCGCACCAAGGGCGTCCCCCCGGATACCCGCAACGCCGCGCTCAACGCGCCCCGGTCCTGAAGCGACTCGAGGATATCGGCACCCGGCCCAGGCTGGACAGCCCGGACAAGCGAACGCGTTCGAAACGGTGCAGTCGGAGACATACAAAGATCACACCGCGATTGATTATGGATTCATTTCTTCCTGTCGCCATTGCGTACGGTTTCCTGATATCCAAGACCCCAGGATTCCATCGCCTTCAGAATAGGCCGCATGGTGTTTCCCAGATCGGTGAGCGAGTATTCGACGCGTGGAGGCACTTCCGGATAGATCGTTCTGGTCAGAATGCCGTCGTCCTCCAATTGGCGGAGATTGTCCGTGAGCACCTTCTGGCTGATGCCGGGAAGAGTTTTCCGCAGCACGCCGAAGCGCTGGGTGCCCGTGAGGAGGTTCCTGAGTATCAGGAGTTTCCACTTGTTTCCTATAAGTCCGACCGTGGTCGCGACCGGGCATGCCGGTAATTCTTCCTTCGTCAGCATAGTCTCTCCTCCAAGGAAATGTACACTAATTCCTTATCATGCAAAATGGTTACCAAAAGAATACTATACCATAAATAAGTGCCTACTTTACAAGTAATTATAACATGCTATCATGCACCGCCATGGCGGCAAACCGTCAATAATCTTTGGAGGTTCCACTATGGGAAAGCTCGGTTTTTTGAATGATTGGGTCGGAAAGGCAGGCGGGTACTCGGCGAAGCGAAATGCCCGGGACTATTTGGCGGGGAGTCAGGTCGCGCTCGCAGCTGCGGGTTCAGCGTGCGGCGCGGGCGACGACGGAAAGAAGAAGCCCGAGCCGAAGCCAGCCGCGTGCGGCGCCGGCGATGACGGAAAGAAGAAGCCTGCTCCAAAACCCGCAGCCTGTGGTTCCGCATGCGGCGCGGGCGACGACGGGAAGAAGAAGCCCGAGCCCAAGCCGTCGGCGTGCGGCGTCGGCGGCCGGTAATAGAATGCGTGGCGGTCTTCATATCCACTGGAAGCTGCCACCGACGGAGCTATAGCTTTATGGAATATTTCTCTTTTCAATGGCATATCACCGATACCTGCGACCAACGCTGTGAGCATTGTTACATTTTCGCCGAGGATCATCGCGCGCGGATAGTCGAGATGCCCCTCGACCAGATGCGCTTCGTCCTCGACAATTGCCTCCGGATGTGCGAGAAGGTCGGAAGACTTCCCTATTTCTATATCACCGGCGGAGACCCTATTCTCCATAGGGATTTTTGGACGCTTCTGTCGCTCCTGAAGGATCGGGAGATTCCGTTCACGATTCTCGGGAATCCCTTTCACTTGAACGTTGCTGTTTGTCGGCGCCTCGCGGAACTCGGATGCGACAAATACCAGTTGTCCATCGACGGCCTCCGGGAAACCCACGATTCGATCCGGAAGCCAGGATCCTTCGACGCGACGTTGGAAAAGATTCCGTGCATCAGGGACGCCGGCATCAAGTGCGCCGTCATGACGACGGTGTCCGGAAAGAACATCGCCGAGCTGCCCGATATCGTCTCCCTCGTCGTCGAGCGCGACGTGGATATCTTCGCCTTCGGCCGCTATTGCCCGACGAGCGCAGAAAAGGAAAACCATATCGCTCCGCGCGACTATCGCGCCTTGCTCGAAACGTGCTGGGCGAAATTCGAAGAGCATAAGGACAGCGGGACGACCTTCAATTTGAAAGACCACTTGTGGACCCTGTTCCTTCACGAGAAGGGCTTGTTCGAGATTCCCGACGATGCGGCCGAAGGGGCGATCTACGACGGCTGCAACTGCGGCAATTGCCATCTGACCATCCTTCCCGCAGGGGACGTGTACGCCTGCCGGAGGATGGAGAGCAGGGTGGGGAGCGTTTTCTCCGAGAACCTTCGCGATATCTTCACCGGGGAAGCCATGGACGCCTATCGTCAGTATGACAAGTTCGAGAAGTGCTCGAAGTGCGAGCTGTTGCGCTTCTGCCGCGGGTGCCCCGCGGTAGCTCGCGGAACTACCGGGAACATGTACGCTCCCGACCCGCAGTGCTGGAAGGAAATCGGAGCCTGAGAATATGCATCGTTACGAAGATCGCATCGAGCGTTTGCGCGCGGTTCTCTCATCCGCGGAGGGAGTCCTGATCGGCGGCGGCTCCGGCCTATCCGCGGCGGCGGGGCTCACATATTCGGGGCCGCGCTTCACGGAGAACTTCGCCGATTTCATCGAAAAGTACGGGGTCGAGGATATGTACTCCGCGTCGTTCTACCCGTTCCGGACGCCGGAAGAACTATGGGCGCATTGGGCCCGCCACATCCACGTCAATCGCTATGCCCCGGAGGCGACCCCCCTGTATCGCGATATACTAGCCACGGTGGAGGCGAAACCGCATTTCGTCATCACGACGAACGTGGAGAGCCAATTCGAGAAAGCCGGCTTCCTCCCCGAGCGTATTTTCGAGGTCCAAGGGAATTACGCCTACTTCCAGTGCGCGGTGGCCTGCCACGACAAGAGGTACTACAACGAGAGTCAGATCAAAGAGATGCTCGCGTCCACGGCGGACTGCAAGGTGCCATCCTCTCTCGTCCCTAGCTGCCCCGTGTGCGGCGGCCCGATGGATGTGAACCTCAGGCACAACGAATACTTCGTCCAGGATGCCTCCTGGCACGAGTCGAGCGCCCGTTTCGGCGGATTCATCGAGAAGATCGAAGGGAGGGCTCTCGTATGTCTGGAGCTGGGGGTGGGTTTCAATACCCCCGGCATCATCAGGTATCCCTTCGAGAAACTCGTATACCGAAACGATAAAGCGACCTTGGTTCGGCTGAACCGTGGAGATCCCCGGGGATTTCCGGAGAACGAGCGGCGAACCATCGCGTTCGACGAGGACATGCGCACGGTTATCCAAGACGCGGCGCGGAGCTGAACATGACCAGAATCGATCTGATCGGAGAACTCAATGACCTGCTCCTTTCAGAAATGGAAGAATATCGGGAACATGCAAAAAACTTCGGACCCGATACGCCTTCCCAGCGGAAGCTGCTCCGCAGCCTCATGAATGTCCGTTATCCCGCACCGCTCAGTTCGGAGTTTCTCCAATTACAGGATGCGCTTTTGGGCCAGGAACGGGAGGAAAAAGGCGTGGTCGATCCGATGGCGTTGCCGTCTTTTCCCGGCGGCCGCATCGCGCTCTGGCAGGGCGACATCACGCGGCTGGCGGCTGATGCCATCGTGAACGCGGCGAACAGCGCCTTGCTCGGCTGCTTCCGCCCCTGCCACTCCTGCATCGACAACGCGATCCATTCGGCCGCAGGCCTGCAGCTGCGGGAAGAGTGCGCGGCCATCATGGCGAAGCAAGACCATCCTGAAGGAACCGGTACGGTAAGGGCTACGCGCGCCTACAATCTGCCGAGCCGTTTCGTGTTCCACACCGTCGGTCCCATTGTATCCGGTCAGTTGACGCAACGCCACCGCGATGCGCAGAGAGATTGTTATACGGCTTGTCTCGGTCTCGCGGAGGAGATGGGACTATCGACTATCGCATTCTGCTGCATCTCCACCGGGGAATTCCGCTTTCCGCCCGAAGAAGCCGCGCGTATCGCGATAGGAACGGTACGCGATTACTTGAGCCGCTCCCCTTCCGTGGAGCGTATCGTTTTCAACGTATTCAAGGATAGCGACCGCGGAATATACGAACGCATGCTTGTAAGCGCCGGGAGGGCGACATGAGGTCGATGCGGGCGGTGGTTCTCAACGGTACATACGCCGCTTCCGATTTGAAGACCGGCGAGGTTCCCGTCCCTGAAGCGAAGCCCGGCTGGGTCCTCGTCCGGGTCAGAGCCTTCGGCCTCAATCATTCGGAAGTAATTCTTCGTAGCGTGGAGGCTGACGCTACGCATATCGAACTCCCGCGGATTCCCGGCATCGAATGCGCGGGAGAGATCGAGGATCCGTCGGACAGCGGTCTCCGCCGAGGGCAGAAGGTCGTCGCGCTCATGGGCGGCATGGGACGGAGCTTCGACGGAAGCTACGCCGAATACGCCCTATTGCCGTCCGGCATCGTCTTTCCGGTAGATGCCGATCTTGAATGGCCGGAGCTCGCGGCCGTTCCGGAGACGTATTTCACCGTCTTTTCGGCCCTCTTCGATTGTCTCCGGTTGACCGGATCGGATTCGCTCTTGATCAGGGGAGCGACGAGCGCCGCCGGCATGGCGGCCCTTCAGCTGGCGAAGAGCGTCGGGTGTATGGTCCTCGCCTCATCCCGGCGGCCGGCGATGTTGCGTGAACTCCTGGCCATCGGCGCGGACCACGCGCTCCTGGACGACGGCACCCTTGCCGATCGAGTTCGAGGAATCGCTCCCGACGGCGTCCCGAAAGTCCTGGAACTCGTCGGCCCCGCGACCTTGCTGGAATCCATGAGGCTCCTCTCGTTCCACGGGATAGCGTGCGATGTAGGCGTGCTCGGTAAACGTTACGTCCTGGATGGTTTCGACCCGATCAAGGACATTCCGAACGGGGTATACCTCAGCTCTTTCTACAGCAATTTTCCGACCCGCGAAACGGTCGGCCGAATTTTCGATCATCTGCGCGAACATGGACTGCGCCCGTTGATATCGCGAACCTTCCGGTTTGATGATATCGCTCACGCCCATGAGCTTATGGAAAGCGGGCAGGCAAACGGGAAAATAGTTGTCACTCTTGAACCGACCGCTCGTTCCGCCGACGTCGACGCCGTCCCCGGGCGGTAAGGGACGCGGGATCATCGGTTCGCCGATGCCCGACAGCCACCTGATCCACACGTGAGCGCCGCTTGACTTGGAGTCGGCTCCAAGAGCTATCCTCACGGAAGAGGTACGCGAATGCAGATAGCCGAAGTCAGCGAGAAGTATAAGATCTCTCACGATACGCTGAGATACTACGAGCGGATCGGGTTGATCCCCCGCGTAAACCGCAATCGGGGCGGTATCCGGGACTTTACGGAGGAAGACGAGCGGTGGGTCGAGTTCACGGTTTGCATGCGCGGCGCGGGTCTTTCCATCGAGGTCTTGATCGAATACGTCTCCCTTTTTCAACAGGGGGAAAAGACGAACGCCGCCAGGAAGGCGCTTCTCGTTGAACAGCGGAGTCTTCTGGCCGCCAGGATCGAGGACATGAAAAAGACGCTGGAGCGCCTGGATTACAAGATCGAACGATACGACCAGGTCCTGCTCAAGAAGGAACGAACAATGAGCGGCTTCAATGACGGACAACTTGGCGGATGAATCGGTCGTGGTTGAATTGTAGCGAAAAGAATGCCGGGATCATTTTTCCGCATAATCGATAAATCGCGAAAAAAACACCAACAGAAACGAGCCTTCCTTCGTAGTATATGCAAATGGAAACCGTGGACGCGGCCGGACTGAAGGCGGATGCCTTGGCCGGGGGCGAGCGGGCGAGGAACGCTTTCGAGCGGCTCTGGAACGCCTACTACAAACGCCTCCTTTTTTTTGCCGCCTGCTACCGCGGGTTGCCTTCAGCCGAGCGCGAGGACCAGGTAAGCGAGGCTCTCATCAAGGCCTTCCGTGCCTTGTCCGCGTACCAGCCGGGGCGATCCTTGGACGCCTGGCTGTACCGCATAGCCGCCAATCAGTTCGCCGACCTGACTCGCAAAGCCAAGCGCTTCTGCCCGCTGGTCGCGGAGCTGGCGGTTCCCGGCAGGCAGGAACAGGAATTCGAGCGACGGGACGCGGCGGAGCGTTGCCGGGCCGTGCTGGCGACCCTCGACGACAGGGACCGCCGCATAGCGCAGCTTTGTTTCCATGAGTCGTTCAGCTCCCGCGAAGCGGGCGAGACCCTCGGCTTGCCCGCCGCCACCGTGCGCTGGCGCATCTCCGTCATACGCGCGAAGGCGTCCAAAGCCCTGGGGGAGGAAGCATGAAGCGGAAAATAGTCGACGATGCGCTCCGCGCGGCCTTGAGGGACGAAATAGGCAGGTTGCCCCTTGTCCGGCCGTCGGAGGAGGCCATCTCGCGGGCTACCGAGCAGGGTACCGAGCGGGCAAGCGATCAGGCTCCGCGGCGAACGCCATCGCGTACGCGACGGCGAGTTCAGACGGACCGGCTCGCATTCCTGCCTGTGGCCGCGGTGGGCTTGCTCTTTCTGACGGCGGGGCTTTCCACCGGCCTGTCCGCCGCCGGGCTTGGCTCTCCGCGTGATGACAGCCTTGCGGCCGGGCTCGACCTCTCCTTGCCCAAAGATCCCGAAGCGGCTTTCGCTTCGTTCTTGCGCGGAGTTCGCCTTGATTCATGAATAATGCGCCCTTGAGCGGCGCGTAGCCTGACGTTTATCCGGAGGAATATTATGAAGCGTATCCTGATGCCCATGCTTGTAGTGGCGGCAGCCGTCGCCGGACTTATCCTTATCTGGAACGCCAGCCTTTTTTTGTTCCTGGATTTCTACGCTTTCATGCTCGTGCCCGTGCTCGGCACCCTCTACGCCCTGTCGGCTCATGGCGCGAGGCCCGCCGTCACCTCGTTTTCCGCCGCGCTCAGGCCGGACGCGGGCGAAGCCGACCTTAGGGACGCCGACGTCTTCCTTGGCCTGCTGGGATCCTCCTATGCGGGCTTCTCGGTCTTGGGCTCCATAATCAGCCTCATCGACATGTTCAAGAACCTTGCGGACCGAACCCAGCTCGGACCCCGCCTCGCCCTGGTGTTCATCTCCATGGAATACGCCGCGCTGCTCTATCTGTTGATCATCATTCCCTACCGCAACGCCATAAAAAAGCGCTTGGCGGCGCTGCAGGCCGGCCTCGCCTCACCTTCCTAGAACGCACTGCCTGCGCCGACCGCATCGGTGATGTCGGTGGCCATGCTGAGTGCGACGGCGTAGCCGAAGCGTTCGATCAAGGGAAAGGCCCCTGTGAAGCGGGTGCAGATATTGGCGAATGGGATATGCCGTCTGTTTTTAAAAAAACTGTTTGCGACTGTTGACCTGGAGTTGACTCCAGATAGTAGCTTCGGACGCAAGGAGCATACTATGCAAAAACGCAAACTCGGAAACGGCGGCTTGGAAGTCTCGGCCATCGGCCTCGGCTGTATGGGCATGAGTTTCGGCTACGGCCCGGTCAGCGACAGGAAGGAGATGATTGCGGTCATCCGCTCCGCCGTGGAGCGGGGCGTCACGTTCTTCGATACCGCCGAGGTGTACGGGCCCTTCATCAACGAAGATCTGGTCGGAGAGGCCCTCGAGCCTTTCCGCGGAAAGGTGGTCATCGCCACGAAGTTCGGTTTCAAGCTGGATCGGAACGGCGGTACGGCGTGGACCGGCCTGGACAGCAGGCCGGAGCACATCCGCGAAGTCGTGGAAGCGTCACTTAAGCGGCTCCGGCTCGACTCCATCGACTTGCTCTACCAGCACCGGCTCGACGCTTCCGTTCCCATCGAAGACGTGGCGGGTACGGTGAAGGACCTTATTTCGGTGGGCAAGGTGAAGCACTTCGGACTCTCCGAGGTGGGCGCCAGGATCATCCGGCGTGCGCACGCGGTCCAGCCGGTGACCGCGGTACAAAGCGAGTACTCCCTGTGGTGGAGGGAGCCAGAATCCTCGATCCTGTCAACCTTGGAGGAGCTGGGGATCGGATTCGTTCCGTTCAGCCCCCTCGGCAGAGGCTTCCTGACGGGGGCGATCGACGGGAAGACGACTTTCGGCGCCGATGATTTCCGCGCCAAAGTACCCCGGTTCTCGCCGGAGGCCCGGGAAGCGAACCGGGCGATAGTGGATATGATCCAGGATTTCGCCCACCGGAAGGGGGCGACGCCGGCGCAGATAGCGCTCGCCTGGCTCCTCGCCCGGAAACCCTGGATCGTACCGATACCGGGCACGCGAAAGATTCACCGCCTGGAAGAAAACCTCGGCGCGGCGAATGTCGTGCTTTCGCGGGAGGAGGCCGCGGCGATTACGGAGGCGTCCTCATCCATCGCGATCCAGGGGGAGCGGTATCCGGAAAGCAGCGCCAAGATGGTGAACCGCTGAGACGCCGACGAAGGGCAACGACGAAAGGCAACGGAATCTTCCCGGACACGGCCATCAGCCGCGCTACGGCGTTCAGCCTTCACGGACGGAGCGGTACGGAAGGGCCGCGCTCCGGAAGTCAGTTCGAAGCGAGCAGTTCCTCCCAGTGCGAGGGTTCCTCGACGTCCTTGTCTATTTCCGCGTAGATCTGCGGAGCGAAATCCCGGACGGGATACAGGATGCCGCGCGTGTTCAGGAAGGCGAGGTTGGTCGAACCGGAACGGACCATGCTGTCCGGATCGCGGGTCAGCGCGTCCCATGCGCGGGCCGATTCCGAATATAGCGCGAGGGCGCGGGATCGGTAGCCGTTGTCGCCGGTCCTCTCGGCGAGGGAGACCAAGGCGACCGCGAGGTTGTTGCGCGCCCTCATCAGCCGTTCGGCCAGTTCGGCATGCTCCGGCCTGTCGTTGGGTACCAGCACGGGGAAGCGGGAACGTTCGGTTTCCAGCAGGTCGAGCAGGCGGGTGTAATACCCCTGAGCGGCGTGCACGTCGCCGCGCAGGTACAGAGAATTGCCGAGGGAGAAGAGCAGCCGGCGGTTCAGGGGAAGCTCCGCGGAGGCATCGAAGAAGGACTCAACCGCGGCACGCCAATCGCCCGACACGTAATCCGCGTAGCCGATCCGGTAACGAAGCTGGGGGGGCGACCAGGCGTTGCGCTCCGCTTCCCGGTAATTCCGGACCGCATCCTCCAGTTTTCCGTAATAAAAATAATCGATATCGCCGAGGTCGGCGTAAAGCCTGCCGAAATCGGGGGCCCGCGAAAGAATGCGCCTTTGCAGCCCATCCTCGTAGATTCCGATGCCCTTAGTCAGGCTCTCTTCGGCGGTGACGAAGCGCTTTTCTTCGATGAGGAGGGAGGCGTTGCGCCGATGGGTGTCGATCCGGTAGCGGATTCTGCGGGCGGAGGTCTCGGGAGCCGCTTCGAAAGCGGACAAGGCCCGGGAGATCGCGCCTCCTTCTTCCGCCTTCGAACCGTAACGCTCGAAATAGCGCGCGAGGTGGTAGTACGATTCCGGATGCGCCGGATCCGCGCGGATGGCCTTGTACAGCAATTCGCGGAGATTTTCGATCTTGGAGACATTCGGATCGCTGATGCCGACGGGGGTCTCTTCCTTCTTGTCCAGCAGGTAGCCGCCGAGTTCCGCGAGCGAGGAGCCCGCGATTTTCGGCTTCTTTTCCGTGAGGAAATGCTCCTGGAGCGGCAGCGTTTCCGCCAGATTATCGGTCCGGATGAAGTAAAGCATCATCCGCTCCAAGTACTCGTCCTTGCGGCCGTACATACCCATGAGCCGCGCGTACGATTTCCGCGCTTCCTCGTAGCGCGCGGGTTCGGTCTCCCCCCATGCGAGGTTGTTGTCTCCGAGCGCGAGCAAGCCTTGCTCGTCGTCCATCCTGTAATCGAGAAGCTCGTGGCGGAGGATACGATCGGCCTTCTCGTAATTCCTCAGGAGCTTCGTCTCCATACCGGCATAATCCAGCACGCCCTTCTTGTCCCGATTGTAGAGCGTGATCAGCTGATCGTACTTTTCCTCGGCCAGCAGGAACTGGCGCTCTCCGGCGAACGCTTCCGCGTATCGGTAGAACCAGCTTTTCACCCGCCACAGGCTGAATCCCTGGTCGAAGCGCTCGTTCGCACGCGCGTAGTCGCCCTCGGCGATGCGCTTGTAGCCCTGGGTGTAGAAATCGTGCGCCCTTATGGGTTTGTAGCCGAATTCGTAGCCCAGATAAAAAAGTGAAGCCGCCACGGTCGCGACAAGGGCGAATACCCGCACGACGGGCAGGATGTTGTGGACGAAGGCGTACGCGAAGGTGTTCCGCTCGGCTTCGAGCTCCTCTCCCGTGCGCTTCTCGAAACCGCGCGGAATGGGGATCGAGCGGCCCAGCAATTTTCCGGCGATGCCCGACATGTCGCGGGCCGAGGAGCCGCGGACGAGGGACTTCACCAGGGCGGACATCTGGTCCGGCGGGACCGCCTGCTCGGCGATCAATTCCTCGCAGGCGATGCGGAGGTTCAGGGGGTACGAGGCGAGCGCCGCGCTGATGCGAGCCAAATCCTCGTCGCTGAGCAGGATCTCCTCGACCTCCGCCGAGACGGCCGCGACGGGGCGCTTGGGCGCCGGACCTTTGGCGGCGGCCGGGGGAACGGCTCCCTTGAAGACGTCGTCTATCCCTTCCAGGGAGAAATCTTCAAGATGGGCGAAACCATCTTCCGTTTCCGCCTTTTCTTCTTTCTGGACGCCGAAGCCGGACGCCATGAATTCGTCGTCCAGACTGAACGTGTCGAATGAATCCAGGGTGGCTTCTTCCGCTGCCTCCCCGAACGACTCGACGGGGGCGCTTTCCTCGGGAGCACCCTCTTCGGGTACACCCTCTTCGGGTACACCCTCTTCGGGTACACCCTCTTCGGGTGCACCCTTTTTGGGTGCCGCTTCGTCGGGAGAGGAGAAATCCGGGATGGAGAAGTCGTATTCTTCCTCCGGAGGCTTTGTCGGCGCTTTCTTCGCGCCCGCCGGAGGGTTTTCGGGCATATCCTCCGAGAACAGGGAGAACGCTTCCTCCTCCGCCTCGGGCTCCGGTGCTTCTTCCGGTGCTTCTTCCGGTTCGGCGAATGTCGCAGGTTCGGCTTCGGCTTCCTCGACGGATTCCGCGAAATCGAGATCCTCCGGAAAGGCGAAAGCATCGTCGGGCGCGGCGGGTTCGGGACTTTCAGGAATTTCCGGTGTTTCGGCGATACCCGAGTCATCGACGGAGGCGAGCGGTGCCAGGCCGTCGTCCTCGACCTCGCCGAGGGCTGCGGCGTCCAGATCGAAATCGGCGAAGTCGAACCCGGCGGAAGCCTCCTGGACCGGTCCGGCTTCCTCCTCCATCGGGGTCCCGGCAGCGGGCGCGCCTTCGTCGGGGCGGGTCCGTTCTTCTTCGATCTCGTCGGAGAAACCCGCCAGGAGTTCGCCGGGCAGGTTGAAGTCCGGTTCGGCGGGCGTTTCGCCCGCGGACGGGCTAGCGCCCGCGGACGGGCTACCGCCCGCGGACGGGCTACCGCCCGCGGACGGGCTACCGCCCGCGTTGTCTGGAATGGAGTCCAGGAAAGCGCCGAAATCCAAGGCGGCGGCGTCGGCTTCCCCGGCGGGAGGCGCGGATTCTTCGACCTGGAGCATGGACGCGAGATCCGCATCCATACCGGCCTCCGGCATGGGCAGGTCCTGAAACGCTTCCCCGCGGGCGGCAAGGGTCGCAGCCTCGCCGGCGACGGCCCTGAAAGTTGAGCGGAAACGTTCGAGCTCCGGCACGGAAGGCATGATCAAGATATTGAAGCATCGTCCGATAATTGTAAAGAACGTATGAAACGCTTGATCGCGCTTGTTTTCGCCACAATGCTGTCCGTCTCGCTTTCCGCGGTGGATCTGGAATCCTTCCGGTTCAACGAACGGCTCCTCAACCTCGCCGCTCCTTCGGCGCCGGAATTGTTCGAGGACGCGATGATATTCACCGCTTCCTCCAAGGCCCGACGCGTAGGTATCGCGTTCGGCCATGAGGGCTACGCCCGCGTCCACTGGTTCAAGAAACTGATGAAACCCGTGGACGACACCGAGGCGGTCATGGCGATGCAGGCATCGGGAGCGACGCAGGCATCGGGAGCGGCGAAGCCGTCCGCGAAGGCGAAGGCGAAAGAGCCTGCGTCGCGGGACTCGGGCATACTTTTCTATGTCTACCAGTTCCCCGCGGGAGCCACGGAACTGCGCTACCGGCTGGTGGTCGACGGCCTCTGGACGGTGGACCCCTGGAATCCCGTCCGACGCATCGATCCCGCCTCGGGCATCGCCCATTCCGTCGTCGCCCTTCCCGCGGCCGTCGCGCGGGGCGACAGCGCCGCAGAACCGGGGGCGTTACGCCTGCATTACGAGACGGCGAGCGGCGAATCGGTGACGGTCGCCGGCAGCTTCAACGCCTGGGATCCGTTCATGTACGAACTGGTCGAAGCATCCCCCGGAAACTACGCGCTCACCCTGCCGCTCCCTCCAGGAACCTACCGCTACGCCTTCTTCCATCGCGGCGAACGCATCCTGGATCCGCATAATTCCCGGAAGGTCTATGCCGTCGACGGCAAAACCGCTTCGGAGGCGATCATCCGCTGAGCGGCCTCCCGTGCGCGTCCCGTGCGGCGTCCCGTGCGGCGTCCCGTGATGCCGCCGCCGTTGTCATCGCCCCGCTGAAATCCGTTCCAGGAAGGCGGCGACCTCGGATCCGTCGGGGGGACAGCCGCCGAGCGCGTTCGCCGAAGCCGAGGCGCAGAGTCCGCAGCCTATTCCGTTCCACTCCACGCCCCTGAAATCCCGGCCGACGGCGATGCGCCGCTCGTGCTTCGCGCCCAGCGCCGCATCCAGGCGGTCCAGAAGGCCACGCTCGTCCAGGCGCGCGAGGCCGTGGATCAGGGCGGCGTAGCAGGCCGAACAGGCCGACCGTTCTTCGACCCTGGCGGCAAGGGAACGGAGGCGGCCGGAGCGGGGAGGGACGGCGGAGGCCATCGCAGCATCGCCGATCTCGGTGATTACGGCCGCCGCCAGGTCCGCGCTGCCCACGCCGTACTTTTCGGCCAGGCGTATATACGGCACGTCGTCGATCTCGTGGCCCATGAGCCGGCAGGCGTACGCGTCCATGAGCACCGGATCCAGGGCCGCGACGAGGCGGTCCATCCGCACGGGATTTCCCCCTTCCTCGAAATCCAGATCCCCGCAGATAGCGTCGGTCAGGATGAAACCGGGCTTGAGGACGCGATTCAGGCGCGCGATGGGCTCGTGCAACCCGATCTCGTGGAAACGGCTCTTCTCGTCATCCGGCATGCAACCCTTCAGGTTCTTCAGCGCGCAGGTCACGACGGTCTGGCAATGGCCCTTCAGGACCGGAAGGTTGATCATAAAACCCGCGGCCATGGCCGCGTCGCAGACCGCGATGCGCTGCCCGCCGCCCGCGTCGTAGCGTTTCCATGAATCCCGCTGGAGGTCCACGAGGGGCACGCCGATCCGTCCGGAAAGGTCCCGGTAGCCCGCGGCGCCGAATGCCCGGGAGGTGGCGTCCCCGACCCAGGAGCCCTCCATGATCACGAAGCGGTCGAAACCCTTTTTCCGCAGCCAGCCGACGCAGCCTTCGACGATGCCGGGATGGGTGACGGCCCCGGACGAGGCGTCCTTGGAAACCACCAGGTTGGGCTTGAAGGCGATCAGGGTTCCGCGGGGGATGAGCGCGTCGAGTCCGGCGGCTTCGAGCGCCAGTGCGGCCATCGCGGCAGGATCGGTCCCGTGTACGACGATGAGTTCGTGGCGTTGCATGCCGGCGAATATACCATATATAATTCCCGAAGCGAAAATGGCGGTTGCGGAAAAAACGCGCTTCGCGGCGAAACGGGGCGACAGGGAACTCCTTGGTTTATGCATCCTCGTCGGACTAGCGTTCACCGCGTGGAATATGGCGTCGCCCTTGGTGCCCCTGCTCCTGCTGCGGCTCAAAGCCACTCCGAGCCTTCTGGGCGCGATCGTCAGCGTGAGCGCGGGCGGTTCCCTCCTGGCCGCTGTGCCCGCCGGCGTCCTCGCCGGCAAATGGGGAAGCGCCCGCCTCATGCGCATTTCCATGGCCCTCTCCGCGGCAGCCTGCCTCTTCCTCGCTTTCTTTCCGTCCATCCCCGCTCTTTTCGCCGGCCTCGCGTTCATGGAGATCGGAAAAATCGCCTTCATCGTCGGCGCGCAGGCGCATATCGGCAACCTGGGCCCGGACCGCGACCTCAGCCTGGACTACGGCTGGTACGGGATGGCGGCCGCGCTAGGCCAGCTCATCGGCCCCTTCACGGCGGGCCTGCTGATGGACCACGCCGGCTACGCGACGACCTGGTTCCTGATAACCGCTATTTCGGCCTCGGTCGTCCTCATGCTGCCGGGTTTCATCTCCGATGTTCCGGTCGAAGCGAAATCGGCGGACGCGCCGGCGGACGCGCCCACGGGCGGGCCGGCAAAACGGAAGAACCTTCGCCACTACCTCAACGACTACGCGATCATCGCCATCATCGCCAGCTTCGCGGTCCTTTTCGCCGACGGTGCGCGCACGACCTTCTTCCCCGTCCTCATGACCGAATTCGGCTACTCGGCGACTGCCATCGGCTTCTTCATGTCCCTGCGCGCCCTGGTTTCGATGTCCGTGCGCGGCTTCATGGGGCGTTTCATCAAGGCCGTCGGCGGCCGCTTCCCGGCCCTCATCGCTTCGATCTTCCTCATGGCCGTCGGCATCGGCATCACCCCTTTCTGCCGGGGCTACCTGGCGCTTTCCCTCAATGCGGCCCTTGTCGGGATCGGCCTGGGACTCGCCCTGCCCCTGTCCATGGCGACTGTATCCGAAGGCGTGCCGCCCGAAGACCGCGCCCTCGCCCTAGGCATCCGGCTTACGGGAAACCGCCTGGCGCAATTGGCGAATCCGGTCTTCTTCGGCCTGCTCGCGCAGAACCTGGGTTTCGGTCCAGCGTTCATCGCCGGGGGCGTCGTCCTCGTCCTCTGCGCCCTGCCCATCCTGGCCTGGCGGCGGAAACTCAGGAATCCCGCCCCCTGATCCGTCCTTGAAAGCTATACGCGCGTATAGTATAATAATGGCATGTGCACCATTCTCGTAGGTACCTCCGGTTACGGTTATGTTGAATGGGTCGGCCCCGTTTACCCCGAAGGCACACGCCCGGACGAATTCCTTTCCCGCTACGCTTCCCTGTTTCCGACCGTGGAGCTCAACTTCTCCTACTATCGAATGCCGACGGCGGGACAGCTCGCGAAGATGCGGGAACAAGCGGGGCCCGCCCTCGTCTTCTCGGTCAAGGCGAACGAGGCGCTGACGCACAAGATCGAGGCCGCGACCTGGAAGGATGCCGCGCGGAACTTCATGGGCGCCCTGGAGCCCCTGCGCAAGGCGGAGCGGCTGGGCGCGGTGCTCCTGCAGTTTCCGTTCTCGTTCCATTACGAGGCCGAACGGCGGCGCTATCTGGACGGGGTGCTGGCGGAACTCGCGGGGCTGCCGCTCGCGGTGGAGTTCCGCAACCACGAATGGTACAACAACCGCGTCGTGGACGCCTTCCGATCGCGCGGCGTTGCGCTCGCCTCCATGGACCTGCCGGAGCTCAAGGGCCTGCCGCCGGTGATGGACGTGGTCACCGCCCCGCTCGCCTACGTCCGCTTCCACGGCAGGAACGGAGAAACCTGGTGGGGCTCGGATTCGGCGGCGCGCTACGACTACCTGTATTCGGACCTGGAGCTGGAAGCCTGGGCGGACCGGGTGAAGGGCATCGCCGCGCGAGCCGACCGCATCCTCGTCTATTTCAACAACCACCGGCGCGGCCAGGCGGTCGCGAACGCGCGGACCTTCACGACCATCCTGCGGCGCTCGGGACTCATCGCATGAAGACGGCCGCGAGCGTGGTCCACCTGAACGTGATCGACTTCCCGGCCTCCGTGGCCGTCGCGGCGGACCGTAGCCTGGCCGACCGCGCCTTCGTCGTCGCGCTCGCCTCCTCCGCCCGGGCCGTCGTGCTGGACGTATCGCGGCGGGCGCGGGAGGAAGGGCTCGCGGCGGGAATGCCGCTCGCGGCGGCGGAGCGGCGGGTCAAGGGCCTCCTCGTACTCCCGCCCGATCCCCGCGCCTGCGAACGCACGAACGCGCTGATGGAATCCATCGCCGCCCGCTTCGCGCCCCTCGTCCAGAACGATTCCGGCGGACACCTGTACCTGGATCTCGCGGGCACCTCCCGCCTGTTCGGACCCCACGTGGATTGCGCGGTCCGCATTCGGAACGAGATCCTGGAAGCGGCCGGCCTGGAACCCACGGTCGCCCTGGCGCGGAACCGGCTCGTCGCAAAGGTAGCCACCCGGAGCATCCGGCCGGCGGGGATCGCGTACATACGGGAAGGGGACGAGGCGGCCTTCCTCGCGCCCCAGGACGCCTTCCTGTTGCCGGGCGTCGGTCCCGCCGTCGCCCGCGTGCTGTCCGTCGCGGGCCTGCGCGAGATAGGCGAGCTCGCGCTGCTCTCGGACGAGGAGGCCCGCGCCCTCTTCGGCAAACGTGGATGCGCGCTACGGGACGCCGCGCGGGGCATCGACGAGTCCTCCGTCGCCCCCGGCGGGCTGGACGGGCGCCTCGTCCGCCGCCGCCTGGACTTCTCCGCGGACGTACTGGACGAATCGGTGATCCGGGGAGCGATCGTCGCCCTCGCGGAGGACGCGGGCCTGGAACTCCGGCTTTCCCGCCTTGCGGCCTCGCGCCTCGGCCTCTCCGTCTCCTACGCCGACGGCGCGCGCGGCGAGGCGGAGGAACGCTCCCGCCGTCCCCTCGTGCTGGACGCCGAGCTCATCGCCGCGGCCGACCGCGCCTACTCCCGCGCCGCTTTCCGCCGCGTCCGCGTGCGTTCGCTTTCCCTCGCGCTTTCCGGTCTCGCGCCCGCACGCCGGGAGCCCGACCTCTTCATCCCCGAGGGCCCCAGCCGGCTGGAACGGCTGCAGGACGCGGTCGACGCCTCGCGGCGCCGTTTCGGCCCCGCCGCCGTCACCCGCGCCGTCGCCCTGGCCGCGGCCGGCGTTGCGGGCGCCGCGGGCGCGGCCGCCAAGGAAGCGGGCGCCGCGGGAGCGAATACCGGCTTCGGAGCCGCCGGCTCTGCGGCCCTTCCCCTCCATGCGTAGCCGACTCGGCATCCGCTCGGCCTATTCCCTGCTGTACGGGGTCGCCCGTCCCGAAGAGCTCGCCGCGCGCGCGGCCTCCTACGGCGCTTCCGCCCTTTCCGTCACCGACCGTGACAACCTGTACGGCGTCCATTCGATCATCGCGGCCGCCAAGGAAGCGGGCCTGCGCCCCGTCATCGGCGCGGAATTGACCGCGGCGCGCTCGCTCGCGGGGCGCCCGCGGGGCGCATCCGGCTCGCAAGACGCACCCGGCTCACGGGGCGCATCCGGCTCGCACGGCGCATCCGGCTCGCGGGACGCGCCCGGCACGCCGCCGCCGAAAGCGGGAAGCGTTTTCGCCTTCGTGAGGGACCGGACGGGTTTCGCCCGGCTCTGCGAGCTTCTCACCCTCGCAAAGAGCGCGGCCGCGGCCGCGGGAGGCGCGGGCGTGGGCGTGGGTGCGGCCGCGGGAGGCACCCCCTTCGACCTGTGCGCCGCGCTGCGGAAGGACGCCGCGGGGCTCGTGCTCGCCACGGGTGATCCGGAACTCCTGGCAGCCCTCGCGGACCGGGTACCGACCCTGTACGCTGCCGTCACGCCGCGCTCGCTCCGCGCCGTCTCGCCCGCGCGCGCTCTCGGCATTCCGCTCATCGCGCTGGACGACGCGACCTTCCTGGATACGGACGACTTCGCCGTGCATGCCGTCCTCCGCGCCGTCGCGCTGGGAAAGACGGTGGGCAGCTTTGCCGCGGAAGGAGACCGGGCCGCGCCGGACGAGCTTTTCCTTCCCGCTCCCGAGTTCGAGCGGCGCCTGGCCTCATGGCCCGAGGCCCTCAGGGCGACGGACGAGGTCGCCGATGCCTGCCGCTTCGACACGGTCTTCGACGGCTTCGTCTTCCCCGGCTACGCTCCGGGTGACGGAGCGGAACCTGCGGATCCAGTAGATCCGGCTGCGGATCCGGCGGATCCGGCTGCGGATCAGGTAGATCCGGCGGCGACGCTGCGGCGGCGCGTGATCGACGGAGCAGAGGAGCGCTACGGGGAATTGTCCGACGCGATCGCGGAGCGGATAGACTACGAGCTGGACATCATCGAGCGCAAAGGCTTTTCGCCCTACTTCCTCGTGATGGACGACATCGTCTCCATGGCCAGCCGGACCTGCGGCCGCGGCTCGGGCGCCGCCTCCATCGTCTCCTACGCGCTGTCGATCACCAACGTGGATCCCATCGCGCACAAGCTCTACTTCGAACGATTCCTCAACATGGCGCGGCAGGATCCGCCGGACATAGACGTGGACTTCGCCTGGGACGAACGCGACGAATTGATCAAGCGCGTGATCGCGCGCTTCGGCGCGGACCGCTGCGCGCGCGTCGCCAACCACAATACTTTCAGGCCGCGTTCGGCGCTGCGCGAGACGGCCAAGGCCTACGGGCTGGCGGACGGCGAGATCTCGCGCATGGAGCGCATCCTTTTCGAAATCGGGGAAGGTTCCGGTACGGCCGATCCCCTGTGGACCGAGATCCGATCCATCGCGCGCCGGATCGAAGGCCTGCCGCGCGGGCTTTCCATGCACTGCGGAGGCCTCGTGATCACCCCGGGGCCCATCCGCCGCTACGCTCCGATCGAGGCCTCGGCTGAAGGCTATCCGCTCCTGGCCTGGGAAAAGGAAGGCACGGAGGCGGCGGGCCTCGTGAAGATAGACCTCCTCGGCAACCGCTCCCTCGCGGTCATACGCGACGCCCTGGCGAACCTCGAAGAGCAGGGGATTCGCGTCGACACCGGTCTCTGGCGACCGGCCGAGGACGAAGCCACCGTCGCCGCGCTCGCGCGCGGCGATTCGCTCGGCGTCTTCTATATCGAATCCCCCGCGATGCGCCAGCTCCAGAAGAAAACCGGAAAAGGGGACTTCGAACATATCGTGATCCACAGTTCGATCATCCGCCCGGCGGCCAACAAATTCATCAGCGAATACGTGCGGCGCCTGAAGGGCGGAGCCTGGGAGCCGCTGCATCCGCGCCTGGCCTACATCCTGGACGAAACCTACGGCATCCTCTGCTACCAGGAGGACGTCTCCAAGACCGCCGTCGCCCTGGCCGGCTTCAACGAAGCGGACGCCGACAAGCTCAGGAAGGTCATCGCCAAGAAGGCCGGCGCCGCCAAGCTCGCCGAATACGAGGAGCGCTTTTTCTCGGGCTGCCGGGCGAACGGCGTCCTGGAGGGGACGATTAAGGAAGTCTGGGCGATGATGCTCTCGTTCGACGGCTACAGCTTCTGCAAGCCGCACTCCGCCTCCTACGCGATGGTATCCTTCCAGTCGGCCTGGCTCCGCGTCCATCATCCCGCGCCTTTCATGGCCGCCGTCCTGTCCAACCAGGGCGGCTACTACCGGCCTCAAGCTTACGTCAGCGAAGCCCGCCGCATGGGCCTGACCGTCGTCGGCCCGGACGCCAACCGGAGCCGCTACCGCTACCGCGGCGAAGGAAGCGAGCTCGTCGTCGGCCTCATGGCCATCGCGAAACTTTCCCGGACCGCCGCCGACGCCCTGCTCGCCGAACGGGACCGGCGCGGCCCCTTCGCCGACCTCCCGGATTTTTCCCGCCGCCTCCGCCTTTCCCGCGACGACCTCGTATCCCTGACGGCGGCGGGCGTCTTCGATTCGCTCTCCGCCGGACGCAGTCGCGCCCTGCAGGCCCGCGCCCTGCTCTTCGCCGCCGGAGCCGCAGGTTCTACCGGCTCCGCCGGATCCGCCGACCGCGGGGGCGGCCAGGGCGGCCAAGGCGCCCTCTTCGCCGCGGAAAAGCCCGCTCCCTTCCTCGCCCCCGCGCCCGCCCCGCCTGCGCCCTTCCTCGCCCCCGCGCCCGCCCCACCAGCCTCGGGTGGGCCAAACCCGCCTACGCCCGCCCCGCCCGCACCCGCGCTAGCCGCCATCGCCCCCGCGCCCGCCGACTTCGCCATCCGCAACGCGCGCCGCTCCGAGAACGAGCTGCACGAAGAATACGCCGCCCTCGGCTTCCTGCGGGACCGCCATCCACTGTCCCTCTGGAGCGCCTCTCTCGCGCGCGTCCGCCGCGTCCTCGCCCGGGACCTGTCCCTCCATGTCGGCTCCCGCATCGGCCTCGTCGGCTGGCCCGTGACGCAGAAGGAGGTCTGGACCAAGGACGGCCTGGCCATGAACTTCGTCAGCTTCGAGGACGAGACCGCCCTGTTCGAAACCGTGCTCTTCCCCGAGGTCTACGACCGCTACCGCACTCTGCTCTTCGACCAGCGTCCGCTCCTCCTCTTCGGGAAGGTGGCGGACGACCAGGGGGCGCTCAGCGTGGAGCTTGAGAGGGTCGGGACGCTGGAGGGAACTGCCCTTGAGGAAGACGTCAGGAAGTCCGCTGCCCCGGGTATCGCGCAGGAATGCCCGCGGTCTTGAGCCGGATGATCGGAGCGTCCCGATCGGTCACGACATGGCTTCTTCAAAAGCCTTTATCATGACGTCCTTGTCCGGCTTCAGCCCTGTCCACATGGTGATGTTGAGAGCCGCCTGGTTGACCAGCATCTGCATGCCGCTCTGCCAGCGAAGGCCGCGCTTGTCGGCCTCCCGAAGGAAAGGAGTGAAGGCCGGATTCGGGATGACGTCCTGGACGTAGGTTCCCTCGGCGATGCTGTCGTAGTCGATATCCGGCTTGTCATCGACGTTCGGGTACAGGCCGATGGAGGTGGCGTTGACCAGGATGTCGGTGCCGGCGGGAATATTGTATTTGCCCACCCAGGGAACATAGTCGACCGCAACCGCGGTATTGTCCTTGAGTATCTTCACGAGGCTTTCCCCCAGCGCCATGTCTTTCGGAATGTTGACGATGGTCAGGCGGCGCGCTCTGGCCAGGGCCAGTTCCACGCAGATGGCCCGGGCGGCGCCGCCCGCGCCGAGCACCACCACATTCTTGTCCTTTGCGGCGACTCCGGCGTTTTCAAGGGCGATCATGAATCCCTGGCCGTCGGTATTTTCTCCGGTCAGCACGCCGTCGTCATTGATGATGGTATTCACCGCGCCGATCAGCTTGGCGCTGGCCGCCACCTTGTCGATATATTTCAACGCTTCGATCTTGTGGGGAATGGTGCAGTTGATGCCCCTGAACTTCATGGCCTTCAGGCCGAGGATGGCGTCTCCGAGTTTGCCCGGATCGACGTCGATCGTCAGGAAATGCCAGCGCTCAAGCCCCAGATCGCGGAACGCCGCTTCCTGGATTACCACGCCGGGATTCTCCGCCGCCGGATGTCCGAAAACGCCGACGAGATTGTCCAGGTAATTCTGTTCTTTCATGTTCATCTCCTCCTTTCATTGGCTGTTGGCGAAATAAACGGCGCCGATGGCTTGGGCGAACTGCGCGACGGTGAAATCGGGATGGTTATCCAGTTGCTTCATGAGCGGCGTGTTAGCCATGCCGGCTCCCGCCACTATCAGGCAAATGTCGCTCTTGATGTTCCGGGCGCCCTCCACCAGCAGATCGAAGCAGGTCCGGTTCTTGACCAGCCGGCCGAACAGGAAGCGCTCGTCCGTGCCCGGCTCAAGGATCCGCTTGGTCTCCAGCAGGGTGACGGCCAGGGCCTCGCCGATCTCGCGCCAGATCCGGCGGTTCGTTTCGTCCTTCTCCCTATCGGGCAGGCTCATCATGTGTTCCAGGAAGGGCTTCCGCTGGTCGACCGGTTCCGTGGGGACGTACCAGCCTTTCGACCCGCCGACCGCGCGTTCAACGACGAAGCCCTTGTCCAGCAGCTCGCGGAACAGGTCGGGGCGCTCGGAGGGAAAATATTTCAGGGCAAGGCGGAAAACGCCCGACTGGCTGCAGTACTTCTGCAGGGTGCCGGGCAGACCCGTGTTGAAATTGTTGACGCTCCGCAAATCGTCGCTCTCGTATGCCCGTTCCGGCCAGCTGCCGAGGTCCACTATGAAATTGTAGACCTCCAGGGGGATGTCCGGGATACCCCCCGTCCTGGTCACCCAGCCGGTGCCGAGCTCGGTGCCGAGGGTATGGGCGAAGACGCCCATGGCTACCTTATCCGCCTCTCCCGAGGCGGCGATTTCGACCGCGGCGGTGAACGAGGCCATCGGCCCGTCATTGATGATCCGCACCCTGCCTTCAGGCCGCACCCATGCCCGCAATCGCTCATCGAGACCGGTAAGCTCGGAAAAATCTGACTCGTAGTCGATGGCGGCGTTGTTGCGTATGCCCCGGGTTTTATAGACCTCGCCTCCGACGATCTTGTTGCTGACCACGACATCGGGAAAGCAGAGCCCGATCCCGTCGAAAAGGAGCTCCTCGTCGAGCCCCGCGGCCATGAGATCGTCCAGCGCCCGCGCAATCGTGCCGTCGCCCGCCTCCTTGTCCATGGCGATCGCGATCCGGGCGAGCAAGTCCGTCCGCCGCTTTCCCGCGATGGGCGCGCGGTTCAGCCACAGCCGGGCCCGGAGCAAGCGCGCGATCAGGAGGATCGGGTCGACCAACTGGCGGGACCGGATGAAGCCGGCCGGAAACCAGTCGTATTCCTTGTAATCGATGACGCGGCCATCGTCGACCAGGACGGCCTTGATGTCCGTTCCCCCGACGTCTATCCCGCAGTAGGCCTTGCCTTCCAAACCGACGGTACAGCGCCTGAAAGCGGATAAACCGTCTCGCCCCGCTTTCGGCGGAGACGAGATGGCGGCCGCCGGGGACAGCCCGGAGACGGTAAAACGGAAAAGCGGCTCGCCGGGGCGGACCGCGGCCATCATTCGGTCGAGCACGTTGATCGCCCGGCCGTATCCCTTCCGCTGATCGCGGGGCTTGTCCACGCAGAAAGCCTCGTTCAGGCTCCCGGCCAGGTCCCGGGCTTCCCCGGAATCCCCATCGACGAAGACGGTCATCGCCTTCGCGCCGATGCTCGACAGGATATTGTAGGTCTCGGCAAAAACGTATTCCCGGACGAAGGCCAATTCCTGCGGCGCGCATCCGTCGAGCCGGGGGATCCTGAGATCCCAGGCCTTCTTGCCGTCGGAATCGAGCAGGTCGATGACCAGGACGAGCCGATCGCTCTCTTCAGGCCGCAATGCGGCGAAACATTCGTGGACGCGGGTGATGTAGACCGTTTTTCCCGCCGCTGCGTCCGCGATCATTTGATGTAGCATGCTTTCCTCCTTGTCCGCCGAACCTAACGCTCAGGTCCGGTGTTCGCGAACCGCCGCGAGGCCTTCGGCTTCGAGCACGGCATACAGCCCGGCCAACTCCTCGGGGCCCAGCGGCGCCATGCGCTGGAAGAATTCCCGATCGCGGTCCATGAGCCGATACTTGTTTTCCGCCAGAGGATTGAAATTGATGAGTTCCACCTTTCCGCCGGGATTGCATTCGCGGACGAAACGGGCGATGGCCCGTATGTTGTCGGGTATGGCCGTCACCCGCGGAATCAGGGGAATCCTTGTCAGCAGGTTCCGTCCAGGACCGGCCAGGCGGCGGTAATTATCCTTGATGAGGGTATTGCCGTGACCGGTATATTCCTGATGCAGCCGGTCGTCGTCCAGCTTCAGGTCGACGATGAACAGATCGGTCAGGGGGATGAAGGCCCCGATGACGTCCCAGGATCCGAACAAGCAAGTCTCTATCGCGGTGTGCAGTCCCTCCGCCTTGCAACCCTTCAGGATCTCCAGGGCGAAGCCGTGCTGGATCAGGGGGTCTCCCCCCGAGATGGTGATGCCCCCGCCCGACCGCAGGTAGAACTCCCGGTCGCGCAGCAGGATTTCGACCACAGCCTCGCTGGACAGGCGCCGGCCGTCGAAGGAGAGAGCGGTTGTCGGGCACGCTTCCACGCAGCGCCCGCACTTGGTGCAGCGCCGGCGGTTGATCCAGATGAAGTGATCGGCATCGTCGTGGGCCGACAGGGCATCTTCCGGGCAGACGGCGATGCAAGCCCGGCAACGGATGCAGGGCCGGGACAGGTACCACAGGCCTATGCTGTTCTCGATGCCCTCCGGATTGTGGCACCAGGCGCAGCGCAGGCCGCAACCCTTCAGGAAGACCGTCGACCGGATGCCCTGGCCGTCGTGGATGGTGAAGCGCTTGACGTCTATAATGTTCCCGTCCATCAAACGTCCCCGTAACTTGTCCGGGCGATGATTTCGTCCTGGAGGTCGTCGGCCAGCTCCAGGAAGTAGGCCGTGTAGCCCGCGACCCTCACCGTGAGGCCGCGCCAGGCCTCCGGATTGGCCTTGGCGGCTAGGAGGTCCTCCTTTCGAAGCACATTGAACTGGACATGGTTGATGCGGAGAGCGACGAAGGTCCGAAGGAAACTGGCGAATTTGGCGATGCCCTCTTCGCTATGGAAGAACTCCGGCAGGAATTTCATGTTCAGCAGGGTGCCGTTGCTGCCGTGAGCGGCGTCGATCCGGGAAACGGAGCGGAGCAGCGCGGTCGGGCCGTTGCGGTCCCGCCCGTACATCGCCGACATGCCGCCGTCGGCCAGGGGATCCCTGGCCTTGCGTCCGTCCAGGGAAGCGCCCACGTTCTGTCCCATGGGGATGTGGGCCGAAACCGTGTACAAACCCGCATGGTAGATGCCGCCGCGGGCGTTCGTGTAGGCGGTCATCTTCCCCGCGAAGTAGTCCACCCATTTCGCCGCTATGGCGTCTACCCATTCGATGTCGTTGCCGTATTTCGGGACCTTGTTGATGAGCTGCTGGCGCAGGCTCTCGGCGCCCTCGAAGTTGCCCTTCAGGGCGGCGAGCAGATCTTCGGCCCGCAAGCTCCGGTCCTCATAGACGCACTTCTTCGCGACGGCGAGGCAGTCCGCCACGTTTGCAGCCTGTATGGCCTGGATTCCCGACAGGTTGTAGCGGGCTCCTCCGGCGGTGACATCCAGCCCTTTCTCCGCGCAGCCGTCGATCACCGAGGACAGGAAAGGGGAAGGCAGGAGCTCGGCATGCAAGCGGTCCACGACGTCGCAGGCCTTGATCATCCGGTCGATGAAATAGTCCATCTGGCGGCGGAAGGCGTCCTCCAGTTCCCCGTAGCTCCGGTAATCGGCGAAGTTGCCGAGATCGAGCCCCATGCGCTTGCCGCTCAGAAGGCAAACGCCGTTGTTGAGCGTCAGTTCCAGGGCTTTGACCATGTTGAACATGGCGGCGTCGCTCCAGCCGAGGTTGTTGCCCTGGGTAGTCAGTTCCACGCAGCCGACGATGGCATAGTCCCGGGCGTCTTCATGGGAGATGCCCTTCGCCTCGAGCGCGGGGATGATGCTCTCGTCGTTGAATATCTGGGGCATGCCGCTGCCTAGTCCTATGACCCGGCTGCATTCCCTGACGAATTCCTCCGAGGATTTTTCGGAGAGGCGCGCCGAGAGGTTCGGTTGGGGAAGTCCGAGCTCCGCCTGGGCCCTGAGGAAAAGGTAGGAGAGCTCGTTGGAAGCGTCCCCGCCATCCTTCGTCAAACCGCCGCAGGCGACGTTGAAGCCGATGGGGAAACCGGCGAAATATTTGGCGCTGCCGGAATTGCGGAGGTAGACAATCTGGTTGAACTTCAGCCAGAGGGCTTCGATGATTTCCAGGGCGCTGCCCTCGTCGAGCCTGCCGGATGAAAGGTCATTCAGGTAATACGGCAACAGGTACTGATCCATCCTGCCCGGCGAGAACGAAGAGGCGTTCGATTCCAGATGAAGGAGGACGAAGAGGAACCACAGGGACTGGACCGCGTCATGGAGGCCGGCGGCCGGGCCGGCCGCGAGCCTTGAGCAGCGCTCGGCGATATCACGCAGATTTTCGCGTTCCTCCTCCGATTCGCTCCGGTCGGACATCTCCCCGGCCATGGCGGCGTACCGGCGCATGAAATCCATGGCGCCCTCGAGCACGATGACCACGCCCTCGTAGAAGTCGGCGGCGGCCGGCGTCGCGCCCGGAAGCCGCGAGAGTATGTCGTCCCGGATGCCGCTCGGACCGAGGGCCAGCCAGCGGCGCGTATCCGGGCAGATATGGCCTTGGGCATGATCGGTCTGGTTGATCTTGGCGACCTTGCCGATAGCGCCGATCTCTTCGCCGAGCAGTTCCTTCACCCTGTCCTCGAGGGATTTCCCCTTCCAGAAGGGAAGGATATCGCGGCGGAAGGTCCCGATGTCCTCCGCCCGGACGTTGAATTTGTCCTGCGGACGGTTGGGCAGGTCCTCGATCTCGGCATCGACCCAGGAAATGCCCGATTCCGGCGTTACCACTCCGGCCCTGACGCCGGCGGTGCGGTTGCCGATCACCAATTCCAGCGGATCTATCCGGATGCCGATGGAGCGCATGGTTTCGGCCAGGACTTCCGCCCTCTGGATGTTGCGCGGTTTATCGGGATTGCGGCGGTAATAATCAGTGACGATATGCGCCTGCTCCACCGAAAGATAGCGCGGCTCGTCGAGCATGCGCTGCTTCAGCGTCATGATCCGCTGGCTGCTCCCCAGCTTCCTGATGCGCTGTATTGTCGCGTTTTCCATGTGTTTCCTCCTTTTGACGGATTGCCCCGGGCGGACTACGGACGCGGCATGCGCGAAGGGAAAATATGCTGGATTTGTTGCGGGGGCTGCCTAAACGCCTGCCCTCAAACGAACTCCCGTCTGCGCTTGTTGGCGAAGCAATCCAGCCAGATGATTCCGACGATGACCGTGCCTTTGAGCATAACCTGGTAATAAGAAGAGATATTCAGCATGTTCATCACGTTGTCCAGCATGCCGAAGACAAGCAGTCCCAGAGCGGACTGGGGTATGCCGCCGATCCCGCCCGCGAAGGAGGTGCCGCCGACGACGACGCCGCAATTGACGACCAAGGCGGTCAGCTCGCCGTATACCGAGGAACCGGTATTCAGCTTGGACGACAGCAACACCCCGGCCAAACCGGCGGCGGCTCCGCTGATCACGAACCCTATCCATTTGGTGCGGATGACGTCGATGCCCGAATATCTGGCGACATCGTAATCGCCGCCGATTGCGTAGAGGTTGCGGCCGAATTGGGTATACCGCATGAGCCAAAAGCTGATGCCGAAACAGACCAGCATGATCAGCACCAGATTCGGCACTCCGAAGATATCGCCGTTTCCGATCATCATGAAATCGGGGTTCTTGGCGGGGATAGGATGGGCATCGGTCAGCTGCTGGGCGATGCCGGTCAGCAACAGGCCCATGCCGAGCGTGATGATGAAGGGTTCCGTCTTCTGTTTCACGACGAGGAAGCCGTTGATGAATCCGACTACGGCGCCGAACAGTACGGCGCACAGAATCGCGAGCCATATGGGCATGAAATCCAGCAGCTTGATGGCGGTGATTCCGGAAACGACCAGGATGCCGCCTATCGAAAGGTCGCAGCCTCCGCTTACGATGGTCAGGGTAACCCCGAATGACAGGATGAGCAAAATGGAGGTCGAATTGAGCATGTCAAGGAGATTGTAGACCGTATAGAAGTTCGTCCCGGAAAAAAGCATGCCTCCCATCATCACGAGGATGGCGATGAAGGCCTTCTGTTTCGTCGCGAGTTTGTATAGCGATTCTCCGATTCCGGATCTGTTCATGGCAGCTTCTCCTACGCTTGCTTGCGGTTGTCGAGCCAGATGGCGAAGACCAGGATCGCGCCTTTTACCGCGTATTGCAGGTATGATGAGACGCCCAGGAGATCCAGACAGTTGGACATGAGGATGACCAGCAGAACGCCCATCACCGTGCGCAGGACGCTGCCCTTCCCGCCTTTCAGGGTCGTGCCGCCCACGACGACGGAGAGGATGGCATTGGTCTCGTAACCCGCGCCTATGACGGGCGCGGCCGTAGTGATGCGGGAAAAAAGCACGATGGCGCCCACGCCCGCCATCAAGCCGCAAATCATGTAGATCACGACGATGGCGCGCGATACCTGCACGCCGGCGAGGCGGGCCGCCGTCTTGTTGCCGCCCGTTAGGCATATGGCCCGGCCTTCGGAAGTCTTGGTCTGGAAAACCCAAAGCAGGGCGAGGCAGACCAGGAAGATCACGAAGGAAACGGACAGGAATCCCACGTTTCCCCCGCCGATAGCCTCGAAGACCGACTTGCTCGCCGAAATGTCCCAGAAATGCATGGTGGAGCCGCCCGAGTAGAGCAGCGCTATCGCCGAATAGACGGTGCTCATACCGAAGGTAATGAAAAGGGCTTCGGCCTGGGTCAAGGCGCCGGAACTGAGTATCAGGGCGCTGTTGAGTCCGCCGCAGACAGCTCCGATCGTCAATCCAATCAGCAATGCGGGCACCTGGCCGAGAGGCTGAATGAGCGAAATGGTCACCACGGCCACCAGGTTGATCGTTCCTGCTACGGACAGGTCGATGAAGCCGCCGATGATCACGAAGGTCATGCCGAGCGAAACCATGATCAGGGGTCCGAACTGGCGCATGATGTTGACCAGATTCGCCCCTGACATGAACTTGGGCTCGATCACCGCCGTGATCGCGACCAGGGCCGCGATCATCACCAGTACGAGGTAATCCCTGACCACGGAAATAACGGCATTGATGGATACGCTTTCCCTATGCATGATTAGGCACACCCTCCGACTATTCCCAATGCGGCTTTCATAATCTTGTCGACCGATGTCGATTCGGGATCGAATTCTCCCGTGATCCGGCCTTCGAAAATGGTCAATACCCGGTTGCTCATGTTGAGCACTTCGGGAAGTTCCGAGGAGATCAGGATGATCGCACCGCCCCGTTCGGCGATTTCCTTCATCAAGGAATAGATCTCGTACTTGGCGCCGACGTCTATTCCTTTCGTAGGCTCGTCCATGATGAAAATGCTGGGGGAGATTTCCATCCAGCGTCCGACGATGCATTTTTGCTGATTGCCGCCCGAAAGGTTCCTGACCGGAACCCTGGTCGACGGCGTCTTGACGTTAAGCGCCTTGACCTGACGGGTTCCGATGCCCTTCTCCAGTGATTTCCGGATGAAGCCGAATTTCGAGAAGTTCGAAATGCTGGCCATGGATATGTTGGATTCCACGGAAAACGGCAGGACGAGCCCCTGGAGCTTCCGGTCTTCAGGAATGAAACCGAAGCCTGCGTCCTTGGCCTCTTTCGGATTCCGGATCGTGACGGGCTTGCCTTTGATCAGCACCCGATGTCCCCTGACCTTGTCCGCGCCGTACAGCGCGCGGACTATCTCGGTCCTTCCGGCTCCGACCAGCCCCACGAGGCCCAGTATCTCGCCTTTCCTGAGGGTGAAGGAGATGTCGTGAAGTTTATGCGTATTGATGGACTGGACCTCCATCAACGTGTCTCCGGCGCATCGCGGGCGCTCCGGGTACTCGTTCTCGATAGTCCGTCCGACCATTTTCGTGATCAAATCGTCCCGCGTAAAATCGACCTTGGGCTTCGTGTCGATGACATGGCCGTCGCGCATGACGGTGACGATGTCGCAAAAATCGAAGATCTCGTCCAGCTTGTGGCTGATATAGATTATGGATATTCCCTGCGCCTTGAGTTGATGGATTATCTTGATCAACTCGCACATCTCTTCGCCTGTGAGGCTGCTGCTCGGCTCATCCATGATGATGAGTTTGGACTTGAAAGAAAGCGCCTTGGCGATTTCGACCATCTGCTTTTCCGACACGCTAAGCTCGGAGACCAATTTGGAGGTGCTTATTTTGCAGCCGATGCTTTCCAGAAGCTCTCCGGCTTTGGCATGGGTGCCGCGCATGCCCTTCATTTCCTTGAAGCGGCCAAGGAAGATATTCTCGCCCACGCTCATCGTGTTGACCAGGTTGAGCTCCTGGTAGATTATCGCGAGCCCCCGGTGCATGGATTCCTGGGGCGTCGTATGTTCGATGGTCTGGCCGTCGAAAACGACCTTCCCGCTGTCCTTCTGATAGACGCCGGACAGTATCTTCATCAAGGTCGACTTGCCTGCTCCGTTCTCGCCGACGATGCCGTGCACCGTTCCCCGCCTGACGTCGACCGACACCCCGTCCAGCGCCCTGACGCCCGGGAAGGATTTTGAGACACCCTTAATGGTTAGTATGACTTCTGATCCGACGGTATCCATGGCTTCATCCTCGATTGGATTTTATGAAAACGGGCTCGTTCCGCGATATGCGAGACGAGCCCTCGTCACGAACCTATTCTACCACTCGGGCATGTCGAAGCCGCCGCTTTCGATCAGGGCCTTGTCGACGACGGTCAGCGGGACGAAGTTGATTGCTTCGACCTTCTTCTTGTCGAGGACCGCCTTGGCCAGCTCAAGATCCTTCTTCGCCATGACGGTGAAATCCTGGGCGATGCTCACGGACTGCTCGCCGCTCTGCACCTGGACATATCCGGCGCGGTTGCCGTCGACGCCGACGATGAACAGATTCTTGATGCCGGCGGCCTTTGCGGCCTGGAGAACCCCCGTGGCGCCGTTGTCCCAATGGCAGAACACGCCCTGGATTTCCTTGCCGTACTTGACGATCATGTTTTCCATGATGGTCATGGCGTCGGAGGTCGACCATTGACTGCAGGCCTTGTAGTCGATGACCTGGATGTTTGAGCCCTTGATAGCGCCGTTGAAACCGTCATGGCGCTTGATCTGGGCGTCATGGCCCGCCTGGCCTCCGATTTCCACGATCTTCGCGCCTTTCGGGAACTGCTTCTTGAAGGCGGCGGCGGCCTGCTGGCCTGCCATGGTGTCGTTCACGCCCGCGTAGAAGTCGCGGTACTTCTGGTTCGCCTCAGCCAGGTCCGACGAGAACATGCCCACGATGATGCCGGCCTTCTTGGCCTGCATCAGGCTGGGCACGATCGCGTTGATGTCGTTGGGATTGAGGAAGATGACCTTGAACCTCTGCGCGATGCAATTGTTGACGATCTGGGACTCGGCCTGGGTATCGCCCTTCGCGTCGTAGGTATACATGTCGAAACCGTAGTCCGCGCCGTACTTCAGGAACATCTTCTGGGAGAAAGCCTGCGACTCGTTGGCCATGTTCGAAACGATGAACGCCGCCTTGATTTTCTTGGCTTGGGCGTTCACTCCGAATACAGTCCCGACAAGAAGCACGAGAGCGATGAGCAACAACCGATTCTTTCTTGCCATTCTGAACCTCCTAGATTGACCAGAAATATCATACAGTGAGTTTTTGGACTCACGTGTAAGCAGCTATTATAATGCGCCGGTTTCATTATTTGTCAATTTAATTTCATATGAAACTTAAAATATTGCATTTTGCTACCATTGAGCCCGCCAAATGCATTACTCATAGAATTATAATATTGCACTTTGGAAATTCGGAAAGGGTGAAAACTGCACAAATAGGGAGACTAAACTGAACTACCCCCGATATAAGCCAAGATAGTTTTCGCCCCCGATCCGGCAGGATGATTTACATCTCATGGCCGGCCAGCCATTTCGCGGCGTTCCGCCAGAATGCGCCGTAGTGGTTCCATCCTATGAATGCCGTCCCCCAATGTTTGGACAGGTCGGAAGTGAACGCCATGGTCCGGCCTTTCCCGAAATCGCCTACCACGATGAACGGATCCTTGTCGATGGTCGCAAGAACATGACCTTCCGGTTTCGCCGAGACCTTGTTATACCCGAGGAAGAGCGGCCATTCGCCGTCGATTCCTTTCAGAAGGGGGTGATTCCGATCGGTTACGACGGGTTGAATGCCCTGGGGTTTTTCCACCCTGTCGTCATGGGGCAGCATGTTCACGGGCAACATTTTTTCGACCTGCGTGTCATGATACCCGGGAATCCCCCTGATTCCTTCGAAACAGTTCCAGCCGCCGCCCATGCAGAAGCCCCGCCCCTGGGCGACATAATCACGCAGCGTGTCCAATCTGTCGGGCCCCATCGGAACCGTGAACATGTCGGGGTACAGCTGAATGGTGTTTTTCCCCGTATCGCTGAAGATGATCACGTCGTATGCGTTCATCGCGTCCACGGTTCTGGGGAACTCGGTCAGAGCCACATGGTTGGGCATATGGGTCACTTCGATATCATCGAACGCCTTCATGGCGTTCAGAAACCAAACGGCGAAATTCTCGTATCCGCCCAAAGGAACCATGTCGAAGCCTTTGACATGCAGCTTCAGGACAAACCAAGTCTCGCCTACCAAAAGTATTTTCGTTTTGCGTGCCATATTGCATCCTCCGGATATTGGGATTGTTTGCGTGACCATTCAAATGTTTGCGCAAACATTTTTCAATTGTACCATCAAACTGGCGTCTGTCAAGCTAATTTGAAGTTCAATGCCGTGTTCAATGCCGCGGGCGGACGGTTTCGGTCGCGTCGGTGCGTTCAGGCGCCTGAAAAGAATCCGCAGGAATCCCGTATGACGGGTTCCGCCTCAAGAACGATGCGCGCCGCCGGCTTATCCTTGCCGCCCATCGCCCCGATGAGGGTCTCGACCGCAGCCGACGCGATGGTTTGCATGGGTTGCCGCATGGTGGTGAGTTTCGGAGTGGTGAACGCGGACATTTCTATATCGTCTATGCCGACAAGCGACATTTCTTCGGGGATGCGTACCTGATGTTCGTAGGCCGCCTTGAGGAAGCCGATAGCCATGTGGTCGTTGGACGCGATGACGGCACTCGGCCTGGGCCGGAGTTCATTGAAATGCAGGAAGGCCTCGAATCCGGAACCGGACGACCAGTTGCCGCGGAACACCAATTCCTTCCCGAACGGCAAGCCCCGCTTCATCATGTACGCTTCATACGCGTCCAGGCGTTGATACGCGTTCAGCACCGACAAGTCGCCGCTGATGAACCCGATTCGCCGATGGCCGCGCGCGGCCAGATAATCGATAAAATACTCGATGATCGAATAATTGTTGACGTCAACGCAACTTATGCAGGGAAGATCGCTGTGGGCGTGCAACAACACCGAAGGATAGCGATTTTCCGAGAGGGCTTGGAGCCTCGGATCGCCTATTTGGGAGCCCAGGATGATAACGCCGTCCACTTTCTTCTGCTTGAACAGGAGGGTCAAATCGCCGCCGTTCCGGCGTTCGCCCGAAACGATCAGCATATCGTAATCGTGGGGAATGAGCGCCTTTTCGATATGGTAAATGAGATGGGAGATGTACGGTTCCGAAAGCACGAAATCCAGTTTCTGCAGGATCAATCCGATCGTCATCGTCCTCTGCCGGTTCAAGGCGCGCGCGATCGAGTTGGGATAATAGCCGAGTTCCTCAATCGCGCGCTGGACGCGTTCCCGCGTCTCGCTCTTGACCCGCGGGTCTCCGTTGACCACCCGGGATACGGTCATGAATGAAACGTTCGCCAATTTGGCGACATCGGATTGGGACGCCATAAGATACCTTGATGAGGGTATACCCTTTAATTCACGGATGGGGAATGACCGAATCCGTTCGAGCCGATCCGGAGAACCGATAACAAGATCAGGGAGCCTGGTATTTCTTCCGGAATTGGCTTGGAGGAAGCCCGGTAATGCTCTTGAAGAGATGGCTGAAATATTTCGCGTCCTCGAATCCGAGAACATCGGCGATTTCTTCCACCGAGGCCGATTTGATGAGAAGCAGGTGCTTCGCTTTCTCTATGCGCACGGAGTTGCGGTAGCGCATCGGCGTGGTGCCGAGGTGCCTCCTGAAAAGACGGGATAGATAGGACGGAGTGACGCAGGCTACCTTCGCGAGCATTTCCACATCGAAATCCTCGGCCCAGTGTTCATCCATGTAGGCACGGCATCGGTCGAGTGCCGCGATCCTCGACGGACCGGTCCGCGGGAGTTTCTGTTCGATATAAAGGAGAAGCGATCTGAGGAGATGCTCCTCCAGCTCGAGGAAGCGCTCCCCGCGCCCTACGTGGTTTTTGTGGACGCTCTGGCAAAGCCATCCGAGCTCCCCTCCGTCGTCGCTCAGTTTGAACGAATACGGAAGCGTTGCCCGACATCCGAGTTCGAGCCAGAAACATACGATTTCCTGGCGACTCGTTGAGTCGAGCATCTCCCGGTGCTTGACGCCCGGAGGATAGACCAATAGATCGAAAAGCGCGACATCAAAAGTGTTCTCCCCGGCCGCCACGCTCGCCTTGCCCTCGATGAAGTAAATAATCTCGAGGTAGGGGTGCGAGTGCTCCTTCAAATTCCAAATCCTGCTTTTCTCATCGAAGCGCTCGCAGAACCTGAGGGATATGGGGCACCTCGCCGCTTCTCTTAAAAAACCCATCACTTCTTGCTTCGTGGCTTCGTTCAGCATTTATTCAGCCTCTCGGGAAAAAGTCTCGTCGTGACCCGAACTTCACACCCAGTCCCCTATACGTACTAAAATCTAATATCGGCGTGTCCAGGGACCGGATGGAACTATTCCTTCACGCCCAAGGTTCAGATGGCGTTTTCCCCGGAGCCTGGGATGAGCTACGCTGACGAGCCCGGGGCTGTACGGGTACCATTACAGCCTGCGTATTCCAGGGCGACAGCGTAGAGATGACAGGCGAATATCTATTCTTCGCGTCCGCTCAAGTACAAGCCATTCCCGGAGACGGTAATATCGGCGAGCCGACTCCGCCGGATTGATGGTCGTTGACAGTCCCGATCCGTGGCGCGTAATCTGGCGGGATGACGAGCATCGATGCCGGAGACCGACAACTCTCTTTTTTGCTCAGTTTCCTGTCGGCATTGCCTGTTCCGATTATTTCTTTGACCCTTTTCCTGCGGGGTTTCCCCGAAACGGCCGGGACGCCGTTGCCCGCCTCCTCGCTGCCTTGGGTGGCGGCGATGGTTTTTCTTGGTTTCGGTTTTGCGTACGACGCGACCCTCCGGATCGCGAACCCCATCGTCTTCGCCATCGCGAGCATCTTCGTTTCCCTGCTCGCGCAAGGTACGGTAGTTGCCCTCGGAGTGCTTGTCCACAGGGACTTTTTCTCGGCGATATTCCAGAACCTGGTCGCCTATCTCGGCCTGTTCCTCTTCTGGTTCTATTCGCATCCCGTGAATCGCCCGCAATTGCGCTTCCTCAGTCATGCGGGATACGGCATCTTCATCCTTTTTTCGCAGTGGATCATAATGATGGGCTACGCGATAGTCACCCGTTCGGAACCGCGACCCATCGAGGCCCTGATCTACAATTCGTACAACGGCTTCCTGGATGTCTTCATCATCGTCATCTCCCGCGGCTTACTCCTGCGTTCCCGAAAGACGCTCACGGTAGGATCCGAAGGCGTAGCCGTGGATGGAAAAGCCGCGGACTACTTCCTCGGAAAGGGCAGCAAGGCTCTACTTCTGGATTTCCTGGAAGCGGAAGACCACCAGCTTTCCTGCGCGGCGATACAGTCCCAAACCTTCCTCAAGAGGTCGCGAAATCAGGGCACCGCGTCGGTCATCTGCACAGGCTGCGATCCTATGGACACGAAGGCCACGCTTTGCGCCGCTTACCGAAGGACCTACAACCGCATCCACGAATTGAAGAAATTGCTCGAATTCCTGGAAATCGGCACGATCATACCGCCGAAGAACAAAATGCGCATCCTATCCCAGGGCTGGAAGCTCATGCTCTTCGAAGGCGTCCGGATCGAACGGAGGAACGCGCCATCTCCGGATCGGCATCCCAAACTCCGGCCGGCGGATGGAACGGGGGCATAAAGCTTGCCGACCTGGGGACCTGGCCCCATGATCCATGTAAGAGGCCAGCCGGGTTTGAAGGGATCGGCGTTCAGCTCCGGGTATTCATAGCAGTCTGCAGGTGCGAATCGTCGGATGAACTCTACCTGTGCCGCGCGCCCGCGGCACGGCACGGCACGGCACGGCAGAATCGCGCCGCGGCTCCGGTTCGAGTCCTACCCCTGGACAAAAAAACCGTCCCTTTCGGGACGGTTCCTACGTTTTCTATAGCAGGGGTAGGACTCGGCTTCCGGGTTCGGACATCGTGTCCTCACCCTCCAGCCCGCCTCGCCGCTGAAACGACATCCTGTCGTTTCGCGCTCCCTTCCGGTCGCGACGCGGCTCCGGTTCGAGTCCTACCCCTGGAATAAAAAAACCGTCCCTTTCGGGACGGTTTTAACGTTTTCTATAGCAGGGGTAGGACTCGAACCTACGACCTCCGGGTTATGAGCCCGACGAGCTGCCAACTGCTCTACCCTGCGTCGTTTGTGAGGTGAATATATAACTTTGATCAAAACGTGTCAATAGAACGCGGATGTGTCGTCGCAATACGCCTTTCTCAAATATCTCCATCGTTTTTCGGACCGACTAATCCGATCGCGGAAATGAAGGCGACGACGGCGATCGCGATGGGAAAGAAGGAGGGGAACCCCGGAACGAAGAGGGAAAGATCGTAGGCGCCGTGCACGGCTATCGCGAGGATTGCGGAAAACACGGCGCGGGGAGAGAGGAGCGAGGGAGCATCGGCCGCGAGACCGATCCGGGCGCCGCAGGAGGCGTGCAGGGGGGCGGCGGTCACGGCACGGACGATGGCGACCGAGGGGTCCGCGAAAGAATACAGGGCGGTTTCGAAGATGGCCAGGCCGAGGCTGGCCGCGATGCCGACAGCCGCGGCCTCCCCGCTCCCGGAAGCGATGAATCGGCGGGCCATCCGGAGGCTCGCCAGTTTCACGCCCTCCTCGACGAGGGCGGCGACGACGAAGGACCGGAACAGGACGGAACCGAAACCGGAAGACGCGCGGGGAAGCAGGTACTGCAGCGCAGCCACCGGGACGACCATGGCGGCACCGAGGAAGGCGGATTTGAGCAAGCGTACGGGAACGAAGGCGGGGATGCGGGACGCGAACCAAAGCCAGCATGCGGCCAATGGCAGGGCGGAAACGGCGAGGATGCGCGCGACGAACAGGAGGCCGCTCATGCCGAACCGCCTGATAGGTGAAGCGAAAGACAAAGAACGCGTTTCATGCCATATTCACCATAATCCGAACTTGGGAGCCGAGTCTATGGCGCGAATCGAGCCGCTGCAGTTGATTACCCTCGTGGGGCCGAAGCATGTGGGTAAAACAAGCGTCGGGAAAGCGCTCGCTCGCCTTTCAGGGGCGAATTTCTTCGATCTCGATTCGATAATCGAAGAACGGACGGGATTGAGTCCGCGGGCGCTCTTCGAACGGAGTCCGGAGACTTTCAGGACGGCCGAGGCGGAAGCCGCCGTCTGGATCGTCGGAGAGCTCCGGCAGGACGCACCCATCGTGCTGGCGGCGGGCGGCGGGCTCATCGACAACCCGCCCGCGATGAGGGCGTTCAGCGGCAAAAGTATCCTGGTATATCTGGAGCTGGACCCGAAAAGGACCTGGGAGCGCATCCGCGCCGCGGCCGAGCGCTCCGGCACTCTCCCCCCCTTTCTCCGCGGCGACGATCCGGAGGGCATCCACCGGGCGCTGCACGAACGGAGGGCGGCAGAATACCGCAGGGCGGCCGACCTGACCGTGGACGCGGCAGGGTCAAGTCCGGCCGAAATAGCGGCCCTCGTGCTGAAAAAGCTGAGGGAACTCCGTTCGCCGTGCTGAATTCTTCCACCGGATCGAGCTTGACCCTATTCGGCTATTGGATATACTGAAATAACGATATGGAAAGCGAACGTGTCCTCATCGTCGAAGATGAAAAGATAATTGCGCTGGACCTCCAGAGGAGACTGGAACGCTTCGGCTACACCGTATGCGATTCGGCCGCCGAGGGCGAGGAAGCGGTGCGCAAGGCCCGGGATCATCGGCCCGACATAATCCTCATGGACATCATGCTCGCAGGGGCGGTCGACGGGATAGAAGCGGCGAAAACCATCAAGCGGGAACTGCAGATACCCGTTATCTTCCTCACCGCCTACGCCGACGAACGGACGCTCGAACGCGCGAAGGAAGCCGAACCGTTCGGTTATATACTCAAGCCTTTCAAGGAGCGCGAGCTCTATACGACCATCGACATAGCCCTGTACAAGCACAAGGTGGACAAAAGCCTCAAAAAGCAGGAGCGCCTCTTTTCGGCCATCCTGCACAGCGTCAATGACGGCATAGTCGCTACGGGCATCGATATGGAAATCCTCTTCCTCAACCCCATCGCCGCCAAGATGTGCGGCTGGACGGAGGACGACGCCCGCGGAAGATCCGCCCAGTCGGTGCTTTCCCTCGTCGATTCCAGATCTCTCGTCCCCGTTGTTCCGGACACCCTCCCCGGCGGCGGACATCCGATGTTCTTCCGCGACGTGATGATGAAGAGCCGCCACGGCCAGACGTTCATCGTGGACGGATCCATCACGAAGATCCACCAGATAGAGAACGAGACCGAGGGTTACGTCTTTGCGTTCCGCGACATCAGCGAACTGAAGAGGATGTCCGAGACGATCGATTACCAAGCGAGCCACGACGGCTTGACCGGCCTGTCCAACCGCGAAGAATTCGCGCTCAAGCTCTCGGAGCTGATCGACGAACTGAAGCGCAACGGCGGGCGGCACACCCTGATCGAGTTGGACATCGACCGTTTCAAGGTCGTCAACGACACCTGCGGAGCCATGGCGGGCGACGAACTCCTCCGCCAGGTCGCGAACGTCATCCAGTCACTTACCCAGCGACGGGATTTCTCGGCGCGCCTGGGCGGGGACGAATTCGCGGTCATACTTCGTGACTGTACCCTGGAGGATTCCCTCCACGTCGCGAAACGGCTTCAGGATGCCGTCCAGAACCATAAATTCATCTGGCAAAAGAGCCTTTTCCCTATAACGCTCAGCATCGGCGTAGTCCCGCTCAGCGAAGGGGACCAGGACATCCACGCGGTGCTCGCCGCGGCCGACGACGCATGCTATATCGCCAAGGAAGAGGGCGGAAACCGGATCAGCGTGTTCCAGCGCAGCGAGGAGAAGTATGTTCAGCGGCGCGGGCAAATGGAATGGATAGGCAGGATCAACGAAGCCCTTGAACGGAACATGTTCCGCCTCTGGTTCCAACCCATCGAGCCCCTCAATCCCGAGGCCGGCCATCATGCCAAGGCGGAAATACTGATCCGCATGCAGGGCGACGACGGTTCGATCATCAGTCCCGGCTCCTTCATACCTTCGGCTGAGCGCTACGGCCTCATGCCCATGATCGATCGCTGGGTCCTGGACAATTCGGTGAAGACTTGGCGACGGCTGAAGGACGAAGGGCACCCCATCATCGACCGGCTGTTCACGGTGAACCTCTCGGGTCCGACCCTCTTGGACGAGACCTTCGTGGAGTACGTTGACCTCGTGTTCAAGCGATACGAAGGCTCACCGGCTTCATTCTGCTTCGAAATAACCGAAACCGCCGCGATCCAGAATCTCTCGTACGCGTCGAACTTCATGGGCCGTCTCAAGGACAAGGGCTTCACCTTCTCCCTGGACGATTTCGGCTCGGGCTTCTCCTCCTTCAATTACCTCAAGAACCTGCCGGTCGATTACCTCAAAATCGACGGCTCGATCGTGCAGAACATAGACGAAAGCCTCGTCAACTATACGATGGTCGATTCCATCAACTCCATGGGTCATGTCCTGGGCCTTAAAACCGTCGGCGAATACGCCAAGAATATGGCGATCGTCGACAGGCTGAGACGCATCGGGGTGGATTATGCGCAGGGATATGCGCTCGCCGAGCCAAAACCCCTCCCTTGAGCCTCGAAATCCTGTAGTCATTCGTCTAATTTGAGAAAATCTCTTGCGGGGTGTGTTCCGCGTTCCTAATATTTCTATCATTCTGAAATATCGGGTAGCAAAATGAATGAAAAAATCAATCTCCTGTGCACGCAACATGATCTCGCCTTGAACCTTTGCGTCGCTGAGGACGCGCACGGTGCGATCGAGGCAAGCGTAGCCGCCTTCGGATCCCTCTTCCCCGACTGGGGCATCTGCATCCTCGCGCGGACGGGAAACGCAACTTACGGCGAATGCGCGGGAAACCTCGCCGAGTCCGCGAGGAGGATATCGGAAGGAACAGAATGCCCCGGCGAGGCGGATCGGGCGCTGCTGTTCGCTCGGCGCGATCCAGAGAACGGTTTCAGCCTTGACATGACGACGATCGCATGCGTCGGTGAGCGCCCCGACGTCAACGCCGTACGTTGCCTGGAACGGATGGGCTGCGCCCTGGAGGCGACCCTCCGAAGGATAGAACGGACGCGGCTGCTCGCAGAAGCCCTTCGGAACAGCGAACTCATGACCAGGGAGGCGCGGCACCGCATCAAGAATTCATTCCAGTACTTCTTTAATACCATTTCCCTTTTCATGCCGTCCGACAGCGTCCTCCCTCCGTTCGATCGGGATATGCTCGAGCAGCGGATTTCAGCGTTCATCTCAATCCATGACCTGCTTGACGGCGTCGCCGGGGGGAGCGGCGTCTCCGCGGAAGCGTATATTTTTAGGCTCGCCGAAACGTTGCGGACCCTTCTCATGGATTGCTCCGGATCGTTCGCCGCCCGCTGGGAAGCCTCTGAACCCCTCCACTTCACCACGACACGAGCGACCACGATCGGACTCATCGTCCACGAACTGGTCATGAACTCGATCAAGCACGCACGGGGAAGGCGGGTGAATATGATTCTGTCGGCCGGACGGCAAGGCGACGATCTGGAAATGCGCTACTATGACGAAGCGGAAGACGGGGACGCGGCCGCCGGTCGGGACGAGGCTGCGGAACCGGCTCCCGCCTGCTACGTCAAACATGAGGGAACAGGAATGGGTCTGAAGATAGTGAGGGAACTTCTTTTGAGGGCGGGCGGGCGGAGGATGGACGAGGGTTTGTCTCCCCACCTCTTCATTGCCCGGTTTCCCGTCACAAGTGTCACGAAGATTGGGGACGATTCACTCCCGCCGTTATCCCAATCACCGACTCCCGACTCAGCCGAACGCGAAATGGGGCAGTGAAGCGCTGATTTCCTTTCCTGCCCATGGCGAGTAGACCGTCTTCGTCCAGATTTTGCTGTCGAGCGGAGGCAAGTTCAGGCGAGACAAGAAGGCCCTATTGGAAAACATCCGCCGCCGCATCGAACGAATCAACCTACGCTCGACACCAGCGACCTCTGCATGAGTCTCAACACTAATTATTGGTTTTTTAACAAGATACTTCTTCGCATAATTATGCCAGATCGCATACACCGACAGGCGGGACATGCAATTGGCCCCGTTTCGGGAGTAGCATGTCGTCTCCCGGCGAAAATTAGCTTGGTCCTTCCTTGCTTCACGATCGATGTAATTTGAAGGGAATAAGGGATTGGAGTAAGTCCGGGGAAACTTGGAGCTTACGGTCAGATGGACGCATCGTGTCGCTTCATCCTGTTCCTTGTATAGTTCGTGCTTTCGAAACGCCCGCTTATACTCTACCTTTTCATCGGTAATGACCACAAGCGGATCTTCCAGCGTAATCGACCGCTCCTTCCTGAGCATATCCAGATGCTCGCCGAAAGATCGTTCGACCGCTTTCTCTTCGAACTTCATACCTTCATACAGTTCATCGCGGCGTTCCTTCTGGCCTTCCCGCATGACACCCGCCCGCCTGGTGATAGCATGACTGAGTCCCAGGATCATGCGGGCTTTGCAGGTAATGGAGATGCCGATGTCATTCGGAAAATACTGCGAACTTTCGAAGGATACCAGTCCATCGAAACAGACCGAATCGTGCGGGTCAATCAGCTTCCGAAGGGCGGCATGCAGCATAATTCCTTGCCTCGCAATACGGTCAATCCAATTGGTAATGGTATTGCAAGAGCAGCGGAACTCCCGTGACAGGGCTCGCGTGCTCATCGAGGAGGACGACAAGCGCTCGAGTTTCTTCATGGGCAGCACGCGCTTAGAATAATAGGTGACCCTGAATGTCTGTACGGAGAAAGTCCGGCGGCAATGCTTACATTTGAAACGAGGAACCTTTCCGAAAGCATGGGAATCATGAGTACCATTGGCGTACCACCACTTTCCTCCAGGGGGATCGAGATGGTTCACACAGGCTCTATAAGGACAGAATGGCGGCCTAAACATGAATATCCTCCTCTGCGGATGCGATATCCTCAGTACGGCCTTAGCCACGGTCCTGCTTCATTGTTTATCAGAATTCCCTATTCTTCGTGACACTAACTCAGGAGTCCCCGAAACAGGTGCCGACAGACCGGGCCGTATCGACCATATAGTGATCCGCAGGCACCGTCTTGGTCCTCCCCGCGACCTCGGACAATTCGACGGCGCCGATCTCGGTGCCCTTGAGCGCAACCATCTTTCCGTAATCTCCCGCGGCCAAAAGCGCGGCAGCCGCGGTTCCGAAGCCGGTCGCGAGCACCCTGTCCCAGGGACTCGGGATACCGCCGCGCTGCAGGTAGCCGAGCACCGTAACGCGGGTTTCCATACCGGTCGCCTCCTCAATTTCCTTGGCCACCCGATAGCCGATGGAAGGTGCGGCCGTCTTCGTTCGGTGCTTCCTTCGGGCCTTCTTGTCCATCTCCGCCTCGCTCCGGGAAACGGCCCCTTCGGCAACGACCACGATGGAGAACGATTTTCCGTCCCGCGCGCGCTCGAGCAGATGGCGGCTGATGGAGCTTATCTCGTACGGTATCTCGGGAAGCAGGATGATGTCGCCGCCGCCCGCGACCCCCGCGTAAAGCGAAAGCCAGCCTGCTTTATGGCCCATGAGCTCGATGATCATGACCCGGTTATGGCTGTGGGCGGTGGAATGCAAGCGATCGATGGCTTCGGTGGCGATGGTAACCGCGGAGTGGAAACCGAAGGTCATATCCGTGCCGTATATATCGTTGTCGATGGTCTTGGGCAGGCCGACTACGTTCAACCCCTCCTCCGAGAGAAGATGACCGGTGGTATTCGTCCCGTTTCCGCCGAGGACCACCAGGCAATCAAGGTTGAGTTTACGGTAGGTATCCTTTATCACTTCTACCTTGTCCTCGCCGATTTCGGCGTCGGTCGCCTTATCACGCTCCTTGAAAGGCTTCTCGCGGCTCGTGCCGAGTATGGTTCCGCCGCGGGTGAGGATGCCCGAAAAGTCGCTGGGCTTGAGCAGGCGCGCGTCTCCGTCGATAAGGCCCCGGTAGCCGTTCGCGATTCCGATCACCGTCATGTTGTAGCGGTCGTGGGCCGCGCGGCAGACGCCGCGGATCGCCGCGTTCAGGCCGGGGCAGTCGCCGCCGGAAGTCAGTATGCCGAATGTCTTGGTCGTCATGGATATCCTCCTCCGCCAGTATAGACCGGCGGTTCGCCTTTTCAAAAGCCGTCCGATGGGTTACGGTCAAGTATGCGCATGCACAATTCCTTCTTCTGCTTCCTGCTTTTACTTGCCGCGTCCAGCGGCGTTCCCGCCTTCGCCGAAAGCTGGACGACCGTCGTCGGATCGGCGAGAGGCGTCCACGGCATCGATGCGGAAGGGAACGCGGTTCCGCTCTGGACGGACGGAGAGGTTCGGACATTGCTTCACGCGGGGAACCAATGGCTCGCGCTCGGCGACAAAGGCATCACCGCCTCGGCCGATCTGGTCGCCTGGGAATCCAGGAACGCGGGCCTGCCGGTGAAGGTGATCAAGCGCTTCGATGACGGACGCGAATCCTTCGACCGCATCGTCCAGGAGCTCAAGGACCTCGAAGCCGATCCGCAGGATCCTCGCGTCCTGGTGACCGCGACCAAGGACACGGTGTTCCTTTCGCGCGATGGGGGAAGGATTTGGAAGGATCTTGGCACGCCCGTCCGGACGAACGGCATCAAATCGGTCGCCGTCGCCTCCCTGCCCCGCCTGACCGTCTTCGTCTCCCATGCCATCTACGGGGTACACTATCTTGAAGCCGACAAGGCGGGGGCCAAGTGGGTCGAATTGAACGCGGGTCTCGAAAAGCTGGAGACCACCGACAATCCCGATGAGGTTGCGGATATTGCGGTCGCCGCCTCCCCGATCGCGGGAGAACCGCCCAGGATCTGGGCTTCCCAATCTTTCAAACCCATCGTCTACCGGCTGGACTGGGCCAATAAGACATTCCGGCGTCTCTGGTCAGCCGCGGGTGAATTCGGCACGATCGAATCCCTCAATCCCGACGGAAACCTGTTGCGTTTCGTCGGCAGGGAAGGAATCACCGAACTCGCCTACCCGGCTTCGGACCTGAATCCCCTTCCGACGAAACCGCGCGCCGACCTCGCAGCCTCCGCCGCCCGGGCCGGGAAAGCCATCGTTTCCCCGGCCCTCTGCCTCGTCTCGGAAAAAGAGGGAATCGAACTTTCGGAACTTTGGATGCTCGGCCGGAGTATGCCTTCCGCTTTCGGCAATCCCGCCGCGGGCCGGCAAGGGCTCTACCTTCCCGTCAACCATGCGGCCACCTCCGCTTTGCTGGCCCCTTACCTGAAAACCATCGAATCGCGGGCCTTGGACATGGTGGTCGTGGACATGAAGGACGATTACGGCCGTCTCCGCTTCACGCCGAGGGACCCTTCGGTAGCCGCAAAAGGCAGATCATTCAACCCGATCGACATCGAAGCCCTGGTTTCCACCATGAAAGCGAAGGGGGTTTGGCTCGTCGCGCGGGTAGTGGTCTTCAAGGATCCCGAACTCGCCAAATTGAAGGGCGGCAAATTTGCCGTTTGGGACGCGACGACGAACCGCCCCTGGGTCGGCTGGTACAACGCGCAGAAAAAAAAGGAACCGGCAGCGGCCGATGCGTTAGCCGGTGCGGGGGCGCCCGCGGGGGACTTGAATGAATTCGAACTCGTCCCCACGAATTACGACGAACGTTGGGTTGATCCGTACTCGGAGGAGGTGTGGGACTACATAGCGTCCCTTTCGAACGAACTTATCGCCCGCGGCTTTGACGAGATCCAGTTCGACTACATCCGATTCCCCACCGACGGCCAGAACCTCGGCGATGCCCGCTATCGTTGGAAGGACGCCGGCATGGACATGGAGAGCGCCATCCTTTCCTTCCTCAGCCATGTGCGCTCGCGGGTCGCCGCGCCCATCTCCATCGACATCTACGGCGCGAACGGCTGGTACCGGACCGGCGCCCGCACCGGGCAGGAAGTGGAGCTGCTGTCGCGTTACGTGGACGTGATCTGCCCCATGTACTACCCGAGCCATTTCGAGCAGGGCTTTCTCGCGGGAGCGCCGAGCGAACTCAGGCCTTACCGCATATACTATAGGGGAACGCTGCGTACGGACCAGATCGCGCGCGGCCGGGTGATAGTGCGGCCTTACGTCCAGGCCTTCTACCTGAACGTCGCCTACGACCGCAAGTACTACAATTTGGATTACGTGAGATTACAGAAGGACGGGGTGCGGGACGCGGGATTTCCGGGCCTGACCTACTGGAACAACGGCGGACGCTACGACGATATCCCGCTGCCGGACTTGCCCAAGACGGCGGAAGAGCTCGAGCGCGCCGAGCACGATCGGCGATTGGATTAAGGGAGGCTACAAATGGACAACGTGCTCGCCTGGGGTCTCGACTTCATCCGTTCGGTGCAGACTATCGGCAATCCCGTCCTGACGACGGTCATGAAGGCCATAACCTTCACCGGCTCGGAAATCGCCTATCTGGCGGCGATTCCCTTCATTTTCTGGTGCTACGACGAACGGAAGGGCCTGCGGCTCGCGACCGCCTTCCTCCTCTCGGCCTGGGTGAACTGCTCACTTAAGGAAGTCTGGCGGCAACCCCGTCCCTACGAGCTGGATCCTTCGGTCGGCATGGCCGTCGAAAACAGCTTCGGACTGCCGTCAGGCCACGCCCAGGGGTCGGCGACTTTCTGGGGAATCATCGCCGGCTGGATGCGGTCCCCGTACGGCATCGTGTTCGCGATCGCTATGCCCCTGGTCGTCGGTTTCTCGCGCATCTACCTGGGGGTCCACTTTCCTACCGACGTGGTCGCGGGATGGTTGCTCGGGGCAGGCGTCCTGGGCCTTTACTACGGCTTCGGTTCATCGATGGAGGCCCTGCTTGCCGGGGCGAACATCCGCATCCGCGTCCTCGCGGTGGCGGCGGTCGCCTTCCTGATGAACGCCCTATATCCGCAGGACGCGAGCCTCGGAGGGGTGTTTTTCGGCATGGGAACCGGCTACATCCTGATGTCGGAGCGCTTCCCCTTCTCGGCAGCCACCGCGGCGGACGGCGGGCGACCCCGCCTGCCGGTTCTTGCCTCGCGCTACCTGATCGGCCTCGCAGGCACCGGCATCATCTATATCGGCCTGAAGGCCGCCTTCCCCGGCGAGGAATCCGAATGGTATTCCCTCTTCCGCTTCGTCCGCTACAGCCTGCTCGGTGCATGGACAACCGCGGGCGCTCCCTGGATATTCCTGCGCCTCAGGCTTTGCGGCGGTCGATGAACTCGTCCACGACGGCGCGGAGGGACGGGACGGTGTCCGCGTAGCGCAGGATCGCGTCCAGGTAGCCTTCGGGCTCTCCGGTATCCAGCCGCTCGCCGGAGAGCCTCTTGAAGACGACCTTTCCCGCCACCATCAGCTTGTTCAGGGCGTAAATATGGAAATATTCGCCGCCTTCGTGCTTGGCCCAGCCTTCCTCCAGATAATCGAAAAATTCCTTGGTGTACAGGTACCGGCCTATCGAGACTTCCCTGCTCGGCTCGGTCCCGCGCGCGGGCTTCTCCACGATCGCCTTGACGTGCTTGCCGTCGGCGGCGATGTCGAGGACCCCGTAACGGCTGACGTCCCCTGTCACGTGCACCGTGGCCATCACCGAACAGCCGGTCTCCCGCCAGGTCTCGATGAGCTGGGCCGCGAGCGGCACGTCGCCGATGTGGAGATCGTCGGGGTAGGCGACGATGCAGGGCTCGTCGCCTACCAGGCCGCGCACCTGCAGCAGCGCGTGGCCGGTGCCGAGCATGCGCTGCTGGCGCACGAAGGCGAAACGGACGTTCGCCGGGGGTGTTATCCGGTCAAGCCGGTCCCCCTTCCCTTCCTTTTCGAACAGGCTTTCCAGTTCGATTTCCCGGTCGAAGTAGTCTTCCAGCGCCTTCTTCCGGCGCGAACTGATGATGATGATGTCCTTGATCCCGGACTTCACGAACTCGTCGACGATGAAGGAAATGGAGGGCACGTTGATGATGGGAAGCATTTCCTTGGGAATGGTCTTGGTGACCGGAAGGAAACGGGTCCCGTAACCGGCGGCGACGATGATGCCTTTCATGTATTCCTTTCTACAGTTTGAACGCCACGCCGGCAGAGATTCCGTAGCCGCCGAAGCTCTGGAAGGGGCCGCCGGCGCTATCTGCGAGACCGAGCATGTATTCCAGACCCACCTTCGCGAATACGCGCATGTCCCGGGATACGAGGACGCTCGCGCCCGCGCCGGCCTTGATGCCGTAATGGGTGAACCATGGCTCGTCGGTTTCGGAGACTTCTTCTTCGATCATCTTTACGACCACGTTCGTGCCGCCCGCCACCGCGGCAAACCCCGACAAGGTGAGGCGCCGGATGTAGATATCGTATTCGAGCCCCGCGTACGCGATGATCGGGAACCAGAGGCTGGTGTCCAAGTTGATCTGCACGCCCGCCAAAGGTTTCAGATCGTAGAAGCCGCGGCTTGCAAGCGCCATGGCCCCGATCGCCAGCGCGCCGTCCGTCTCGCTCGACGCATTGCGGTCACCCAATTCCCAACCGTCCACGGGACTGAAGTACTTCAGGTACATCAGGTACGGTTCGAAGTCGATGCCCATGCGGGGAACTTCGCGCAGCTGGGCGCCTTCGGCGAGGGTCTTGCCGGCGTACAGGATGGTACCGGTTGAGATCTGGGGACCGACGTTCTTGATCAGGAGGAGGCCGTCCTCGCGCTCGTCGGAGAGGCCCGCCAGCTCGCTCTTCTCGATCACGACGTACTCGTCGCCGACCTGGACGCCCATGTCGCGGCCGAGCTGCATCTTCACCTCGCCGCCTTTGACCTGGAGGACTTGGGTGTTGATGATGAAGGCCGGGATTTTACGGATCTCGTAGGTGAGCTGGAAGGCGATGCCGTCCATCGCGGACTTGATCGACTTGTACTGTGTTTCCTTGGAGCTGCCGTTCGTCTCGATGTTCGCGAAGCCGAAGGTAGTGCCTTCGGCGACGTTGACGAAGGCGACCGAGGTCTTGATGGTGGTCTCGTACTGCTTCTGCGCGTCGTTGTACGCGGAGTTGTAGTCGACTATGGTCGGGATCACCACCACGAAGGCGCCGTATAGCTTGTTCAGCACTCCTTCCGTCAGCTGCACGTCTCCGAACTTGATCTCGTCGGGAAGCGGCGTGTTGTTCTGCTTGGCTGTTTTCAGCGTATCGATGAAGACCTGTACGTCCTTGGAGGACAGGCGTTCCGTCTGGCCGAGCACGTTGAAACGGCCCAGATTGACGAAGACGCCCTGGATTTCGGCGTCGACCGTCGCGAGGGTCTCGAGGGGAATGTCGTAGCCATAATAGCCGAGTGCGAAGACTGCGATATCCTGCTTCTTGCTGACGGTCGCATTCTGCGCCGCGGCGCTGGAGAGGATGAAACAGAACATCGCGACTGCGGCGACGATCCGGCGATTCGACATGGGGGACCTCCTGGCGGATTTAACTCCGTAGAAGTATACCGCTCAGCATGACTCCGTCAAGCATGGGGAAGGAGCGCGCCCCCTAGCGTCCGAGGCGGCTTCCGTATATGCTCCTGATCGAATATGGATCGTCCATCCTACGGCGACGGAGCCCCGGTCGCCGCAATCGCCACGGCTTTGAGCGAAAGCGCACTCTCCGTCGTAAGGACCTCCGGTTCCGTGGAGCTCGCCGCGCGCGCTTTCTCGCGCCCGGAACGCGTCCGCGCAGCCGCGGGCAACTCCATCGTGCACGGCTGGGTGCTCGGAAGCGACGGCGCGCGCGTCGACGAGGTCCTGGCCTCCGTTTTCCGCGCGCCGCGCAGCTACACCGGCGAGGATTCCGTGGACTTTTCCTGCCACGGCGGCGTCGCCGCCGCGCGCGCGGTGCTGGCGGCCCTGGTCGCCGCGGGTTTCCGGGAAGCCCTCCCGGGGGAGTTCACCTTCCGCGCCTTCCTGAACGGAAAACTGGATCTGACCAGGGCCGAATCGGTGATGGAGCTTGTGGGAGCCAAGACTGACGAAGCCCGCCGCCGCGCAATCGGCCGGCTTTCCGGCGATCTGCAGAGCGAAATATCCTCCGTCAAAGACCTCCTCCTTCTGTCGCTCGCCGCGGCCGAGCTGTATCTGGACTATTCCGAGGACGACGGGGTCGGCGCCGAGGCCGAAGAAGCCGCCGGCAGGCTCCCCGACCGCGCTTCCGTCCAGGAAGCCGCCGCCCGGCTGGACGCATTGGCGTCCAGCTACCGCATGGAGAGGCTGTTCCGGGACGGGGCGACGGTTGCGGTCGCGGGAAAGCCGAACGCCGGCAAGTCCAGCCTCTTCAACCGGCTCGTGCGCGAGGAACGTTCCATCGTGGACGCGACGCCGGGCACCACCCGCGACTGGATCGAAGCCTGGATCGCCGTGGAAGGCGTACCCTTGCGCCTGGTGGATACCGCGGGACTCCGTGAAGCCGATCATCCTATCGAGCGTATGGGGGTCGAACGCAGCCTGGCCGTACTCGGGGAAGCGGACCTTGTCCTGTATCTCGTGGACGGAACGGCGGGGTCCGACGCGGAGGACGAAGCCTTCCTGGCCGAACCGCGGCGCGCGCGCGTGATCCGCGTCTGGACCAAGGCCGACGCGGGCGCGGGCCGCCCTCCGGAGGGCTGGATCGCGACGAGCGCGCGGAGCGGACTTGGAATTGCCGAACTCGCTTCCGCCATGGTCGCTCTCCTTGAGGAAGGCGGCAACGCCGGCGACAAAGCGCGAGCCGGCATCGCGTCCGAACGGCAGAAGCTGCTCGTCGACGCCGCGGCCGCCGCCGTCGCCGAAGCACTGAGGCTGGACGCGGCCCATTACCCCTTGGACTTGATCGCGCCCGAACTGAGGGCGGCGGTGGATGCCCTCGGGGAGATCACCGGCGAGGTATCCACCGAGGATATGCTCGAAACCATGTTCGGCCGATTCTGCGTCGGCAAGTGAGGGATACGATGAATCGATCCGACTACGACGGCATCGTCGTCGGCGGAGGGCACGCCGGCATCGAAGCGGCGCTCGCCCTCGCCCGGCTCGGTTTCCGCGTCCTGCTCGTTACGCAAAACCCGGACCGCATCGGCGCCCTTTCGTGCAATCCTGCCGTCGGCGGGCTTTCCAAGGGAAACCTCGTGCGCGAGGTCGACGCGCTCGGCGGCCAGATGGGCAAACTCATCGATTCGACCATGATCCAATACCGCATCCTGAACCGCTCGCGAGGTCCCGCCGTCCAGGCGCCCCGCGCCCAGGCCGACAAGCACGAATACCAGGCGGCCGCCCGCTCCGCCGTCGAGAATCGCGCGGGGCTCGAAATCCTCATGGACACCGTCGTGGACCTCGTCGACTCCGCCGACGGCAGGAGAGTCGAAGGCGTCGTGACCGAACGCGGCAGGACCGTCGGCGCTCGCGCTGTAATCCTCGCGACGGGCACTTTCATGGAGGGGAAAATATTCATCGGGGAATATGAAGCCTCCTCAGGCCGCCTCGGCGAAGGAGCCGCCGTCGGCTTGGGTTCCAGCCTCAGGCGCCGCGGTTTTCCCGTCGGCCGCATGAAAACGGGCACCCCCGCAAGGATCGCCGCGGATTCGGTGGATTTTTCCCGCATGGAGCGCCAGGATGGCGAAGATCCCCGTCCCTTCTCCTTCGATACCGATCCCGATCGCGTCCTCTCACGGCCGCGCTCACCCTGCTGGATAACCTTCACGACGGACGAGACCCACCGTATCATCCGCGAGAACATCCACCGCTCCCCCCTGTACGGCGGAAAGATAATCGGCAAGGGGCCGCGCTACTGCCCGTCCATCGAAGACAAAGTCGTCCGTTTCCCCGAACGGGAACGGCACCAGATTTTCGTGGAGCCAGAGGGGCTTGGAACCAACGAGCTGTACCTGAACGGCTTCTCTTCCTCCCTTCCGGAGGACGTACAGGAGGCGTTTCTGAGGACACTACCGGGCATGGAGCACGCCCGCGCCGTCAGGCCGGCGTATGCGGTGGAATACGATTACCTGGATCCCCTGGACTTGTTCCCGAGCCTGGAATCCAAGCGCCTGGGCGGGCTTTTCGTCGCCGGCCAGACCAACGGGAGCTCCGGCTACGAAGAAGCCGCCGCCCAGGGCCTTGTAGCGGGGATCAATGCCGCGATGAAGTTGCTGGGCCGCGACCCGCTGGTCCTCTCGCGCTCGGAAGCCTATATCGGCGTGCTCGTGGACGACCTGACCACCCTCGGCGCGACCGAACCCTACCGGATGTTCACGAGCCGCGCCGAGCATCGCCTCATGCTCAGGCACGACACCGCCGACCAGCGGCTGACCCCGAAGGGCCGCGCGCTCGGCTTGGTTGACGACGGCCGCTGGGAGCGTTTCCTGCGGAAGGCGGAAGCGATCGAAGAAATAGTCCAGCTCCTGCGCGAGCGCAAGGTGGGCGCGGCAGGCGAGACTGCCGATGCGGCCGATGCGGGCGCGGGCGCGGTTCTCGCGCCTCATCGCGGCGAAAGCCTGGACAAAGCCCTCGCAGATCCTCTGGTTCGCCTGGAGGATGTCCTCCCCTTCGCCCCTGAGCTCGCGGGCCGCCCCGCCGAATGGATGGAGCGCGTCGCGCTCGACATCAAGTACTCCGGCTACATCGCCAAGGAAGAACGGATCGCCGCAAAGGCGGGCAGGATGGATTTGATCGTACTGGACGAAAACCTGGACTACCGTTCCATCATGGGACTCTCCTCGGAATCCGTGGAGAAACTGGCGGCGGTGCGCCCCAGGACCCTGGGCCAGGCGGCGCGGGTCAGCGGCGTCAGGCAGGGGGACATAGCCGTGCTGATGGTGAAGGGACGCAGGCGATCATGAGGACGCGCGACGACGCCGTTCGCAGCGAACGGACGGCATTCATGCTCATTTCCTTCCTTTCCCTGCTCGGCGGTTGCGCCCTCGTCGCTGTCCGCTTCGCGCTCACCGACCGATTCTTCTACTTTTTCCTCATCTGGAACCTCGTGCTCGCACTGGTTCCCTACGGCATCTCCGTCGCTATCTTCGCAGTATCCCGCGGCGCGCCCGGAAGGCGGCGAATCGTCCTGCTCTCGGGCTTGAGCCTGCTCTGGCTCCTCTTCTACCCGAACGCGCCGTACATCTTCACGGACCTGATACACGTCGTCAACCGGACCTTCGTGCGCAGCGGGAACGACCTTCTGGGCAAGGAAATCCTTCTCTGGTTCGACCTGGCGCTCTGCTCCGCCTTCGCCTACCTCGGACATACCGTGGGGCTCATATCCATAGATCTCGTGCTCCGGTCGCTGAAGGGCGTGGTCGCGCCGGCGATCGCCCGTTCCCTCGTCGCCATCGCCATCGCGATCGCCGGATTCGGCATCTATGTCGGACGTTTCGCGCGCTTCAACAGTTGGGACCTGATCGTCAGCCCGATCGAAACGGCTGCACGCATCCTGCCCTGGTTGGTCGACGCGAACGCCATCCTCCTGTCCGCAGCCTTCTCCGCCTTCATCCTCATCACCTACGTCGTGCATCACTTGGCCCGCCGCACTTGACTTTTTATATATGATTTGTTATATATATAAACAAGTATCAAGGAGGATTAAATGAGCGCGAGCGTATATTCCACGACAAGCTGCCCCTATTGCACACTGGTGAAGAATTACCTCAAGGAAAAAAAAGTACCCTTCCAGGACTTCGACGTCGGCAGGGACCAGCGGCGCGCGGACGAGATGGTCAGGAAATCCGGCCAGATGGGCGTCCCCGTGGTGGAGATCAACGGCAGGATCATCATCGGCTTCAACAAAGCGGAAATAGACAAAGCCTTGGCGTGAGCCAAGGCCGCCTTGGCGTGAGCCAAGGCCGCGCGGGCCGCGATCGCGGCTAGCGCTGGCCCGCACGCAGGCTGAGGGCCAAGCGCCAGCCTTCCGCGGCGGGCAGTTCCTCTCCGGTCCAGAGCCTGTAGGCGGGGATCCAAGCCCTGGCTTCGATCCCCAGCCAGAACTTGTCGGAAGCGGGAATTTCCACCCCGGTGCCTATCTGGGGCGACACCCAGCGGCCCGAACCCCAGAAGTACGCGGCCGTATCGGCCGTTTCCGCGGAAGCGTCCTCCAGATCCGCTCCCTCCAGCCCTTCCGCGACGAGGCAGAGCCGAAGGTCGAACGCGGGCCCGGCCAGGAAGCGCCAGCGGACTCCTCCGGGAAGCGGAACCGTAATCGCCAAGGGAAGGCCGACGAGCGCCGAGACGACGCGCGTGGAACGATACTCAAGCGCGTAGGGAACGGGGCGGCCCAACAAGTCGGAAAACCCGTAAACCGCGGAATAGAGGTCGATCGAAGGCTCGGCGTCCAGGCGCCATACGAGCGGGATGGCGAGGGCGGCGCCGGGAAGGGGCAGGATGGGAGCGGGATCGCCCTCCAGGCCGTTGTCCTCGAGTATCGCGATCAGGCCGCCCCTGAACGCCCAGGTCGGCGGGGCGGCGGCCGCATTACCCGCCGGCAGCAAGGCGGCGGCCGCGATGAACGCAACCATGGCAATTTCGATCCTTCGGAGTCTGGCCATAGCTCCAAGTATAGCACGCATCACTCGGCTTCCTCGGCTGCCATCGCCGCATCCACGAAGAACTGGGCATCAACGAGGGTAAAACCCGCCGCGCCGACCGCCCAGCCGCTCTGCTCCTCCCAGGCCGCCGCCAGGATTCCGCGCGTATACGCCAGGCCTGAATACGCGAATCCTGCGGGCAGTTCCGGGAGCCGGGACCTGAGCAGGGGACCGTCGCTGCCGATGGCGGCGACCAGGGTGCCGTCGCCCAGGCAGAGGAAGGCGCGCGCGCCGTCGGAACAGGCCCAGGCCCGCGTCACTGGATCGGCGCCGCCTCCTGCCGAAAGCAGGTAAGGAATGGCGCCCGCTTGTCCCGGAGCGATGGCGAGGACAACGCCGGAAAGGCCGGACAGCATGAGGGATGCGGCCGCGCGCAACGCCCGGGCTAGCACGTAATCCGCCGAGGCCGCGGCGCGCGGCGTCAGGGAAGACTGGAAGGCGGCCGAACCGGAGACCTCGGCCGCGGCATGCAGGATCGGAGCGCTCGCGTAGGCGACGTCCCCGTTTCCGCGGCCGCTTCCGCGGCCGCTTCCGCCCGCGCGCGCTGCCCGCGCGTACCACCGTCCGTCGCTTCCCCGCTCCAGAGCCTCCACGTCCCAACCGGCGGCCGCGTCGAAGCCGCCGAGGGCTTCGAGGGCGGCGCCGACGGGCCGCGCCGCGCCGTCCTCCAGACGGAACAGGCGGGGGTCGGGCGCGGGGACCTGCGGCTCCTCGAAAAATCTGTCGCGATGCAGCAACACTACGGGCGTCGTGCCGTCCAGAAAAATCGAGCCGATGGAATACGGATCGAAACGCTCCCGGTCGAATACGCCGTACACCGCCGCCGTCCCGTCCTTCCGCGCGACGATCGCGAGGAATCCGTCGCGGTTGGCGCCGCCTACTATCAACCCGTCCCTCACGACGAAGCCGACCAGGCGTCGGGCAAGAGGCCAAGGTTCGAAGGGCGTGAGTGACGAAAGCGCGGGTCCGCCGACAGGGGTTATGCCCGAATCGTCCAAGGAAAACCAGCGGGCGCCATCCCGCGCCTGGACGACCGCGACGGGATGGATCGATTCAGTCGCGGCGCTCCCGGCCTGCGCTCGTTCGGTCGCGGAATCCGCGCGCGTGACCGTCCTGCGCGCGCAGGCGGGGAAAAGAGCGGCGGTTGAAAGGACCAGAGCCGCGGCAAGGTTGCGTGCGGCTCGCGAGCGTTCGGACATGCGGATCACCTCGGGAATGTAACCGACCGGAGTCTACCGGAAGGTCCCGCCGGCGGCAAGGGGAACCAGGCTACGAAACCGCGACCTGAGCGCAGGATTCCTCCGGCGCTCAGGTACGCGTCATCCGCGCCGGTCCATTCAAGGACGATCGTTTCGCCCTCTTTCCACGACGGAGCTGAACGGAACGGAGACGATGTCGCCCAGGGGCCCGGCCCCGGTACCGTGAATTCCGCGGGCGCCGGAGGCAGGTCCTCGGATCGGGGAACGAGGCGCCGGGAATCGAAACCGGAAGCGCGCGTCTTCGATGCGATGCCCGTCCAGTCCGCGCTCCAAGGATCGGCGCGGAAGTCGTCCGGGACCGCATCCGACCGGATGAGCTCGGCGAAACGGGGCCAGTCGAAATATTCAGGCGCTGTTCGCCCTTGCCCCCCGGCGGCGGCGAGCTCGACGAAGAAGGATGCGCAGACCCCGCCCGGAGCGTCCAGGCGGAGACGGCCGTTGTCCAATCCGTACGGGCAGACCGCGCCGTACGGCCGCGCGTGGCCGATACCGATGCCGTAATCGGGCCAATATGGCCAGGCGAGGACAGGTCTGGCGCCCTCCTGCTCCGCCTCGATCATCAACCTTCCCCGTACGCCGTCCCTGCGCTGCGCCGCGCCCTCCGGATCGAACCAGTGGACGCTCCAAACCGGTTCCCCCAGGGAAGCCGACCAGGCCTCGCTAGCGGGCGCGATGATCAGTTCCGCGCGCGGCGCGGCGGGCGGGAAAGAACAGGCGGCCGAGAGCAGCGCCCAGGCGGCCGAAGGAATATACTTGGCATGATTCATGACCTTGATACGCCACCGCGGCGCGCCGCGCTTGTCGGCGGACGCGATTTGTTTCATACTTAGCCAATCATGGACGACACGCTCACCTTCCAAAGCAAGCTCGGAGAAGCCCTGGAAAAGAGGCGCGAGTGGATCGACCGGGAACGGATGTCCCAGTTGAAGGACGAATTCCGCGTCTTCCAGTCTTCATTCACGGGGCTGTACAAGGTCCTGCTCAAGAAGGGAATCCTCCACGAAGACCCGTACAAGCACGAAGAAAAGATCGGGGAGATCCAGACTCCGCCCGAGAGTCCCTTCGTGGAAAGCGAGAAGATCGAGCAGATGAGCATCCGGCTTTCCAAATTCGAAAGCCAGCTGGACTTCCTGGTCAATTATTACCAATTCAGCGTCGATTTCCTGTCCATGGAGCGCATCAAGCGGATCGTGGGCCTCACCAAATATTTCGCGTGGACCCAGCTGAATTCCTCTTCCCAGAACACCAATACGAGAGCCCTTTCCGACCTGATCGGCCTCGTGAAGGGGGGAAACGATCCCCTATCCATCGGCCTCGTCGCCGATGCGTTGCAGCATCTTGAGAAATCCACCAAGGACACCCTCCTTCTGCTCAAGGAAATCGCCGATTTCCATCGCGAGAACTACAAGAGCGAACTCCGATACCGGGTCATGGGTTCCCTGAAATTTGATCCGTCCACGGTAATCGCCCGGAAAGACGAAACCCTCAGGCAGGTGAAGCGGAAATTCGTGGAAGCCATGGCGGATCGCCCCTTTTACCCCGAGCTCATCGAGGAAACGCTGCGGGAAGACTATTCGGGAGAGGGCGAAAAACTCAGGGACGAGGTGCTCAAAAAGCTGGCGGTGGTCGAAGACAAACCGAAACAGCAGAAGCGCGAAATTTCATTCAAGGCCATCCTGATGGAAGCGCTCCGCATCCTCGCCGCCCTCAATTTCACGCTGGACGACGCGCAGCGGAAACTCCAGGAGAACAGCGATACCCTGGAAAGCGCCAAGAACGGGTTCTGGGACAAACTCGGCAGGCTTGTCAGGCAGATGATGAACAGGCCCCCCGAGGAGATCATCTACGAGGTCGATTTCATGGACTCGGCGACCGGGGTCGAAAAGCCGGGCGAACTCAAGTTCACCGCCTTCATCCAGGGCGTCGAGCGCAAGGCGAAAACCCTCGCGGCGATCAACAACCGTACATCGAGCGGTTACAAACGGCTCGAATCCGCGACCGAAGAACAACTGCAGGAAACCCTGTCCAAGAATATCGAGGAATTGCAGACCATCCACAAGTCGATGTCCGCCCTGGACCTCTTCTTCAAGTCGGAGGCTCCGCGCGAAGAACGCGACAGGATGCGCGGGATCAAGCCGGAGCTCACCGCGATCAAGAACGGAATCGTGAAAGCCAACCAGAAACGCCATGAATACATAGCCCAGAAAGAAGAGCTCGAGCAGATGAAAAGGCTCGGCATCAGAAGCGAGGACGTTTGAAGGGCTTCGGCCTTCTCACCGATCCAGAGGAGACAACACATGATCCTTGCAGCCTCCAATCCGCTACGCGGAATCAGATCGCTCTCCGCTCTCGCCCCGGCCGCGCTCGCCGCCTGCCTGATAGTCTCCTGCGCCGGTCTCCCCGCGGAGAACGACGCCCCCGCGCCGGAGGGAAATGCGACGGAGGGAACCGCCCCGCAGCTCATCGAGCCGCAGATGCGGACCAGACCCGAGATCACGGACCGGAACGACATCACCGTGATTTTCTCCGATTCCGCCCTCGAGTTGGATCCCCGCAAATCTTTCACCGCCGACGAAGCGCAGATCTACACGGCGCTGTACGAAGGCCTGTTCTCCTACAATCCCCTAACCCTTGAACCCCTTCCGGCCGTCGCCGAATCGTGGAAACTCTCCGATGACAAGCGGACCTGGACCTTCGCGCTCAGGGCTTCCGCCCGATGGTGGAACGGCGACCGGGTGGGCGCGAAGGATTTCCGCGATGCCTGGATTTCCCTCATGGATCCGGCGAAACAGGCTCCCTATTCATCCCTCTTCGATCTCATCGCGGGAGCCAAGGACTACCGTCTCGGAAAGAACGCCGACGCCGGGTCCGTAGGCGTGAAGGCGATCGACGAACGCACGCTGGAAGTGACCCTCGCCGAACCGGCCTCCTTCTTCCCCTCGGTCCTCTGCCATCATTCCTTCGCTCCCGTCCATCCTTCCATGTTGGCCGTACTTGATTGGTCGGCGCAGCCGCCTATTTCCAACGGTCCTTATTATCTGGCCGAGAGGACCGACGAACACCTGCGGCTCGTGAAGAACGCCTTCTACTGGGACGCCGACCGGATATCCGTGGAACGCCTGACCATCCGCTTCGTCGGCGACGGCGCTGAAGCCTCCCATCTCTGGAACTCGGGTAACGCCCAGTGGCTGGCCGGGAACATCGACCTGGACGCATTGAGCGACCGCAGCGGCGTCTCGGTGAACGCGATGTTCGCGACCCATTATTACTACATCCGCAGTTCCCATGCGCCCTGGAACGACCGCCGCATCAGGCGCGCCTTGACCATCGTCCTCCCCTGGGACGAGATCCGGGAAGGGCACATGTTACCCGCCCCCACGCTGATATTCCCCATCCCCGGCTATCCGGCGCTGGAGGGGATCAAGCAAGGCGAATTCGCCGAAGAAGCCCGCGGACTCCTGGCCGAGGCGGGCTACGAAGGCGGGAAGGGCCTCGAAGCGCTGACGCTCCGCATTACGCCGTCGGAAGACTCGGATCGGATCGCCGCGATCATGAAGCGCGTCTGGGAGAAGGAACTCGACATTTCGGTTCGCGTGGATATCGTCCCCTTCGATGCTTACTACGCCTCGCTCAAGAAGGACGACTACGTCGTCGGCTCCTCCACCTGGATCGGCGACTTCGCGGATCCCTATACGTTCCTGCAGATGTGGCTGGCCGATTCCAATCTGAACGACGCGCGCTACAACGATCCCGAGTATGAGGAAATCGTCGCGCGGTCGATGGCGCAGGAAGGAGCGGAACGGTGGAAGACCCTGTCGGAAGCGGAAAAGCTCTTGCTGGAAGGCGGTACCGTACTGCCGATCTCGTATACCCCCGCGCTGAACGTAATCGATACCGCCGAGATCGAAGGCTGGTTTCCGAATCCCCTGGACATCCATCCCTTCAAGTACTTTTCCTACGCCGCGTTCAGGCCTCTTCCCGGGGTCGCGCTGGCGCCTTCGCGCTAGCGTAACGGATCGCGAGGGCATGTACGCGCTCGCGCATCAGGACGCCCGCGGCGAACAGGAAGGCGGCGACCAGGGCCACCGCGATGAACAGGCCGCCTTTCCCGTCCGAGACAGCGGCTCCCATCAGGGAGCTGCCCGCGATGCCCGGCAGCCGGCCTATCAGCGAGATCGCGAGAAAAGGGAAAACTCGAATAGCCGAGAGCCCCGCGACGAAGCAAAGCAGGTCTTTGGGTATGCCGGGAATCACGAACAGAAGGAAAAAGGCGGCAGCCGCACGCGGAGAGGAGAGGATGCTCTCGAAACGCTCCAGGCGCGGCCGGCCGAACAGGACCGCGACGAAGCGCCTTCCGAGCGACCGTGCGACGAGAAAATCCAGCGCCGAACCGATGCCGATACCGAGCAGGCTCAGGGCGGTCCCGCGCGCGACGCCGAAGAGGTAGCCGCCGGCGATCTGCGCGATTTCGCCGGGCAGGAAGAAGACGACGACCTGGAGCGCCTGGAAAAGGACGAACACGAAGGGCCCCCAGGGTCCCGTGGAGGCGACGGCCTGGACGAGACGTTCGGAAGAACCGAACGCGGTGAAAAAGGAGCCCACGGCATCCGCGATCATCGGTCGAATCTAGCGCGCAGGCAAAAAACGCGCAAGATGGCGCGGACGGCGGTCGTCTCCCGGCCGCTACTTGTTGCGCGCTATTCCCATTCGACCCTTTTTCATGCTATGCTTACCGTAATGAGCGAGCAGTCCACAACTTTCCGCGTCGACCAGGAAGTGGTTTATCCCAGCCAAGGCGTGGGGAAGATACTCTCCATGGTCGAAAAGAAATTCAAAGATCGCGCGGTACCCTACTACGTGATTTATCTTGAAGTATCCGACATGACCGTCATGGTCCCTGTCGGCAAGGCTGAGGAGCTCGGGATCCGGGCTATAGTCCCGAAAGCGGAGGCGCTCCGGGCTCTGGAACTCATCTCCGAAGACTACGAGCCCATCCCCTCCGATTGGAAACTGCGCTACCAGATGAACCTCGATCTTCTGAAAAAGGGGAGCGTCATCGATATCGCCACCATCGTGCGCTCGCTGTACCACCGCAGCAAGGTGAAGGAACTCCCGATCCTGGAGCGCAAGCTCTACGACTCCGCCCTGAAGCTGCTCGAGGATGAAGTTTCCTTTTCCCTCGACAAGACCAAGGACGAGGTGGAAGCCCTGATCTTCGCCAGGTTGGAAGCCAAATGAAGACAATTCAAAAGTCAGTGACTTTTGAATTGTCAACCCTGTTAGAAAAGCAGTATTTCTGCTGAGCCCATGAAGCGTATCGGTTCTGAGATAATTTGCAGAAATACTGCACGAACCTCCCCGAAAGCAACCGGCTTTCGGGGGAGGTTCGAATGATCGCGGCGGTCGTCACGGCCGCCGGTTCTTCCGTCCGCATGGGCGGCCTCAAGAAAGAATACCGCCCCTTGGAAGAAGGCCTGCTCGACGATGAGGGCAGGCCTTTTTCCGTCCTCGCCTCCGCCGTCGAACCCTTCCTCCGTCACCGGGGAATGGGCGTCGTGGTGCTCTCCGTCCCGCGCGGCGGCGAGGAACGGGCGCGCGAAGCCCTCCCCCGCTCCTTCTTGCGCGAAGGGCAGCCGGTCCCTCTGGTGTTCGTCGAAGGCGGAGCGAGCCGCCGCGCGTCCGTGCATGCGGCCCTACGCGCCCTCGCTCCCTTTTCCCCCGACCTGGTCCTCATCCACGACGGCGCCCGTCCTTGGCTCGACTCCGCGCTCATCGACCGCGTGGCCGAGGCCGCCCGCGCGACGGGAGCCGCCATTCCGGTGCTCCCTCTTGTGGAAACCCCCAAGGAAATCGACGGCGCCGGCACCGTCACCCGTCACCTGCGCAGGTCGGAAATAGTCTCCGCGCAGACCCCGCAGGGCTTCGCCTTCCCGGAGATACTCGACGCGCACGAGAGCGCGGCGGTCCGGGAACGCGAGGAAGGGATCGAATACACCGATGACGCCGAGGTTTGGGCTGATTTCGGAGGGACCGTCGCGACCGTCGCCGGTTCTCCCCGCAACCGCAAGATCACCTTTCCGGAGGACCTGTCGTGAGCGGACCGTCCTTCAGGATCGGACTCGGCCGGGATCTGCACCGCCTCGTTCCCGGTCGGCGTTTTCTGCTGGCCGGCGTGGAGATACCTTCGGAATCGGGGGAACTCGGCCATTCGGACGGGGACGTGCTGGCCCATGCGGTCACGGACGCCGTGCTCGGGGCGGCCGGCCTCGCCGACATCGGACAACTCTTTCCGCCATCCGACGCCCAGTGGAAAGACGCCGATTCCATGGTCCTGCTCCGCCGCGCCTTCGGCCTCGTCCGTGAAGCGGGCTGGCGCCTGTCCAACCTGGACTGCGTGGTCGTCTGCGAGAAACCCAAGCTGCTGCCCTGGCGCGACGCGATACGCGCCTCGCTCGCCGCCGCTCTGGACGTCGAAGCCGCCGACGTGTTCGTGAAGGGCAAGACCAACGAAAAGGTCGACGCGATCGGCGAGGGACTCGCCGTGGACGCGACCGCCGTCTGCCTGCTTGAGCGCGCAAAGCCCTGATCGCATGGAAACCGGCCCCGTTCCGAGGACGCTCCCCGACTGGGACGGAATCTTCGGAATCCTTGAATCCTGGCGCGCTGCCCTGCAGGAGCGGGAGGGCGGGTCCGCCGACCCCTCCGTCACCGAACTTGCCCTCGAACGTAGACGCGATCCCTGGTCCGTCCTCGTTTCCACCATCCTGAGCTTGCGGACCAAGGACGCCGTCACGCTGGCCGCCTCGCGCGCCCTGCTCGCCCAAGCGGGCGATCCCGGATCGCTGCTGGAACTAACCGAGGAAAGAGTCGCGGAACTTGCCTATCCGGCCGGATTCTACCGGACCAAGGCGCGGTCGCTACGCGCGATAGCGGCCATCCTGCTTGAAAAATGGGGCGGAGAAGTGCCCGCCGACCTGGAATCCCTGCTCGCCCTTCCGGGCGTAGGACTGAAGACCGCGAACCTGGTGCTCTCGGAAGCGTTCGGCCTGGACGCCATCTGCGTCGACATCCACGTGCACCGCATCTGCAACCGCGCCGGCTGGATCGCCGAGTCCACGCCGGACGGAAGCGAAGCCGCGCTCCGCGCCGCCTTGCCCCGGCCATATTGGAAGAAGATCAACGCCCTGCTCGTGCTCTTCGGCCAGAAGGTCTGCACACCCGCCAGCCCCCGTTGTTCCTCCTGCCCCCTTGCCGGCCACTGCGCGCGGGTCGGAGTTACGCGCAGCCGCTGAGCGCGCTGGACGCGTTGAGTGCGCTGAGCGAACTCAGCGCACTCAGCGGAGAGCGGTCAGCCTTTCGGGGAAATTTCCAGGATCAATTCGACCTCGCCTTTTGACAGCTTGACCGCTCGGGCGATTTCATCGATCGACCAGCCCTGGTGGGCCAGCTTGACCACGGTCTCCCGCACGCCGACGGGGGGAGCTCCGCGGTCCTTGGACTGGCCTTTCTGGCCTTCAGCCTTGAGCAGGGTGCCCATGATCTTTACCTGATCCTGGGCCTGCTTGGACACTTCCTCCAGCCGCGTCTCGGTGCGGGCGAGCCATTCGCGCGCCTTCAGGAGGTTCTCGGCCCGCTCTTCGATGGCGGCGAGTGCCGAATCCAGGTTTCCGAGCTTGGAGGCGACCTCGTCGGCCTTCTCCTTGTCCGCGGAAAGCCTTTCGATCGAAACGCGGACGGAAGCCAATCCGTCGGCATGGCGCTTCAGTTCCTCGTCGAAGCGTTTCGCCTGGGCTTCGGCCTCGCGAAGGGCCTGGAAGTTGCGGTCTATGCCGTCGGCGGTCGCGTCCAGGATCTCGCTCTTCGCTTCGACCCGCTTGTACTTCTCCTCGGCGTCGGCCACCGCGTCCTCAAGACGCCGCAACTGGGCCTGCAGGACCTGCAGGGCGTCGTCGGAGGCGGTGAACTGCGCGAGCTTCTCGTCGACCGACTGGGCGGTCTGCAGCAGGCGTTTGAAGTCCGCTTCCATGAGCTCCACGCGCCGCTTCTCGGACAGGAAGCGCGTCATCTTCGCGTTGACTTCGTCCTCCAGGCGCTTGATCTTGACGAACTGGGCTTCCAGCTCGGCGGCCTCGGAACGGCGCTGGTCCAGACGGTCCAGGTCGGAACCGAGGTCCTCGATACGGCGCCCGAGCTCGGCTTTCAGTTCGTCGGCACGCTCGAATAGCTTGGTCTGGGCGACGAATTCCTTGATGCGCCGGTCGACGTCCTTGACGGACGCGTCGATGGCGCGCGCCTGCTCCTCGGCCCGGCCGAATAGTTCCGCGCGGCGGACATCGGCTTCGTCGCGCGCTTCCTGGATGGCGGAACGCACGGACGCGAGCCTTTCGTCGCTTTCCGTCGCCAGCTCCCGCGAGCGCCTGCGCGCCTCTTCCACGGTGGCGTCGGCTTCCCGCAGCTGCTGCGCGACCTTCGCCTGCCAGGCCTCCATCTCGCGGCGCGAGGAATCCAGGCGCTCGGAGATGTCCGAACGCCGGCTTTCCACGGAATCCGCCAGGGCCTTCAGCGATCCTTCTATCTCGCGCTGGTCCTTCTTCAGCGTCTCGGCGGTCTCCAGCGCGTGTTTGGCGATTTCGGCCTTGGTGGCGGCCGCCGCCGCTGTCCTCGCCTCTTCCAGATCCCGGGCGAGCTGTTCCTTGAACGAAACGAGCGACTGGTCCGCCTGGCTCATCTGGTCGCGGATGCCCTCCTCGAAGGCCCCGGTCTGGGCCTTCAGGCGCTCCAGGTCGGCGGCGGCGCGCTCGGATTGTTCCGACAGCTTGCCGCGCAGCTCTTCCGCATATGCGGACTCCACGCGGGAGCGGCCATCCGCCGACTCGCGGGCGAGCGCCTCCAGCGAATCGTCCAGGCCGCCCTTCCATTCGGCCAGGCGCCGATCGATCTCGTCGCTGCGCTTGGTAAGGTCGGCGAAAAATTCGTCCTCGAAGAGTTTGAGCTTTTCGGACACGTTTTCGTAGGCCCTGGATTTGAGCGCGGCAAGTTCCTTTTCCACGCCCCCCATGTCGGCCTTGAGGGCCTTGGCCGAGGCATCGAAGTTCGCGGCGGCCGCGGCGCGGGAAACCTCCGCTTCCTTCTCGAAGAGGGAAAAATCGTCGCGAACCCGGCTTTCCGTGTCCGCCATGGACCTGCGGAGTTCCGCGTCCATGCGGCCGACATCGTTCGCCAGCGCTTCCAGCCGCTCGAATCGGGCTGCGGCGGCGTTCCGGTAGGATTCCAGCCTGAGCTCGGTCTTTTCCAGGGCGCGCCGTTCGGCCTCCTCCGCGGACTCGGCAAGGCGCGTTCCCGTCTCCGAAAGGAAGGACTCCAGCCGCGAGGAAATATCGGCGGACTTGGTCTCCATGGCCCGCGCCTCCGAATCCAGCCGGGCGCTTTCGGCGATGAGACGGTCGGAGACCGCCATGATGGAAATATCCACGGCCGCGCGTATTTCACCCTGGCGGCGCGAGGCGTCCTCCCCGGCCGAAGCCAGGGCCTCCGCTTCGGCCCGGACTACGGCCTCCTCGAGGGCAGCCGCGCGGCGCTTGAAGTCCCCTTCCAGCCGCGAAAGGTTCGCTTCCAGGGAAGCCGAACGCGCGGCGGAAGCCTGCTCCAGGCGCGCGGACTCCTCCCTGACCGAAACGAGTTCGCCCTTCACCGACTCGGATACCGCGGCGAATTCGGCGCGGGAGGCCTTTCTTGCGGCCTCGGCCTCGGCGAGCGCCGCGGCGGCTTCCCGCTCGAACTGCGCGCGTAAGCCGGCGATGGCGGCGGCGGTTTCCGCGTTGGCCGCGCGCGCGACGACGGCCGCGTTCTCGGCGGCCTCCGCCACGAGCGCTTTCCCTTCCGAACTCAAGGCGGCGCGGACTTCCTTGAGCGCCGCGCGGACCTCGGCGGAATCCTTCTTCCATTCATCGCGTTCGGCCTTCGCCGTCGCGGCCAGTTCCGACGCGTCCTTCTTCCATTCGTCCCTGAAAGAGCGCTTCCGCTCCTCCATCTCCGAGGAATCCTTTTTCCAGTCATCCTTCATGCTCTTGACGAGACCCTGGACTTCAGCCAGGCGGGCTTTGGACGCTTCCTGGAATTGGGCGAGCTTCTCCTCCACGGCGATATGGAACCGATGGGAACGATCGAGGGCCTGCTCCTTGAGCTTGGAGAACGCGACGTCCTCCATCCGGTCGGCTTCCGCGCGCGCATGGGAAAACGCGTCGTCGAACACCGAGCGCAGGGTCGCGGAATCCTTGGCCAGGGAGGCTTCCCGCGCGCGTTCGATTTTCACCACCGCCTCCCGGTGGTCCTCCACGCGGCGTTCGATTGTTTCGGCGGTCGCCTGAAGGTCGGATACGGTCGAACGGGTGGCGACGGTCATCGCCTCGGCGACCCGTTCCAGGGCCTCGGCGTTTTCCCGTTCGAACCGGACCTCCAGATCCCCCAAGGATTTCTCCGTATGGGAAAGCTGATCCTTCGCGTCCTTCACGCGCTTGACGAGTCCGTCCGTGAAAGCGGACTCGTCGCGCAGCCGGTCCAGGTTCTCCTGCGCGCGCGCGGTCATGCGCATCAATTCCTCGAGGGACGAATCGTAGGCATGGATGCGCTCGTCGATTTTCGCGACGGCTTCGTTGCGGGACGCGAGGCTTTCCTCGGTCGCCGTCAGCCGCTTGAGCAGTTCCTTCGCGGCCTGCTGCTGGACGTCCAACTCTATCGCGTAATCCTTTACCGCGGATTCCTTCTGGGCCACGAAGGCCGAGAGGTCGTCCTTCAGGCGATCGCCGTATTTGCGCACCTTGTCCAGCGACCGATTGGCGCGGTCGAGCTGCCGGTACAGAATCAAGGCGACGAGTACGACGCCGAGGGTCAGGAGGTTGCCCGTCGTGAAGATCATGCGTTTTTTTCTCCCCGGAACGCGCTGGGATGTTGTTTCAGGGTAACACGAAACGTCGTAATTGGCGATAGTCGGAAAATATCAGGTCGGCGCCGCTTTTCCGGCGCGGCCGGGAGGAAATGAGGGCGGCGTCCATGCCGACGCCCTTGGCTCCGGCCACGTCGTAGGAAACGCTGTTGCCGACGTACAGGATGCGCTCCGGCCGGGCGCCGAGGACGCGGGAGAGTTCCAGGAAGGGAGCGGGATCGGGCTTCAGCCTGCCCGTACGCTCCGAACAGAGCATCGCGTCCCAGCAATCGGAAAGACCCAGGTATTCGAGCTTCTTTTCGGGAGGAAAATCGGAAAGCATGCCGAGCTTCAGGCCGGCGGACTTGAAGGCATCAAGGGTTTCCCGGACGCCGTCGAAAAGGCGGACGCCCCTGAACAGCGGCTCCCAACCCCGGTATATCAGTGCCTCGGTGCGTTCCTGCACCGAAGTCGGATCGCCGCGGAGTATGTCCGCCATGATCCGCGCCTGGATATCGTAAAAACGGCCCTCTTGGGCTGCGGCGCGGAGCGTATCGCGAGCCTTGCCCATGGCGCGGAGAAGACGATGCTCCTTGATGATGAAGGGGATGAGCCGGACGTACAGCCGGTAGTTGGGATACAGGGTCCCGTCCAGGTCGAAGGCGATCGCGTCGTATTCCGGTTTCACTTGACCTTTATACTATACCGGAAAACAGCCTGTCCATCCGAATCGGCCGGCGAAAAAAGCCACGCGGAAAACACGCCCCTCAGGAATTTCTCAAGATCCTCGCCCAGGGGAGGGTCGAAGCGGATCGTTCCGGGGATCACCGTCCCGCCCGGTTCGATCGTGAAGGTTATAAGCGAAGAGAGTTCGTTGGGCTTGCCCGCGAGCAGGCGGTCCGGCACGCGGATGCGTTTGGAGCTATACAGGGTCCGTTGGGCGCCGGGACCGAAATCGATCGAACCGTCCATGTCCGCGCCCGTCCCGGCGGCGGAAGATGGCTTGGCGCCGGGCACGGTCGTGCCCTGACTTGATCCGGCCGCGGTCGCGCCGGGCGCGCCGGGTGCCGCGGTCGCACCAGGTGCCGCGGTCGCACCAGGTGCCGCGGTCGCCAGCTTCGTGCCCAGCTCGGTCAGTTTGGCGTCGGAAGCCGCCGGTTTCTTCGCTGCCGGAGTCGAGGCGCCCGCGGGCGATCGCGGGGCGCTGGAAGGCTCCGGCGTAGCGGGAGCCGCGGCGGCCGAACGGAGTCCTTCCTCGGACAGCGGGGCGAAGGGCTGGGAGCCGCCCTGGAACGCGGCGGATGGGGAGCGGCGGGCCGGCGCGGGAATGGGCGCCGCGGAGGGATCGACCCTGACGGTGCTGACCGCGGGAGTTTCAGTCCGCGCCGGAGCGGTTTCGGCTACCGCGCGCTCCACGGTAGCGGGGGGCGCGGCGCTCCTGGAAGGAGCGGGCGGCTCGGCCGCGGCGGGCCGCTCGGCGACAGCAACGGGGACCGAAAGAGCGGGAACCGTCGCGGCGGGGGCGGGAGCGCGGTCCGCCTCGGCGATCTCCGCGATGGAGGACGCGGTCTCGCGCGGCGTCTCGGCGGGGAGATCCGCGAGCGCGGGGGGCGGCGCGACGGCGGGCCGCTCAGGCGTTTCCCTCGGTTCCTCCTGGACCGGAAGCGGCTCGAGCTCCACGTACATCGGGTTCATCGAATCCTCGGGAGCGACCGGCCCCTTGTACCGCACGAACGACAACGCGGTCAGGA
>Ga0154418_1033_pt1 | contig 117550 bp, 93 predicted proteins | sample RifGroC1_FD_115922 | JGI IMG/M metagenome (GOLD analysis project Ga0154418, IMG submission 115922) | Treponema sp. GWC1_61_84 | reverse complement strand
TTTTTGCGACGTATCTGGCCATGTAAGCTGCGGAACGGTCTACCTTGGTCGGATCCTTGCCGGAAAAAGCACCACCGCCATGTCTACCCATGCCGCCGTATGTATCCACGATGATCTTCCTTCCAGTAAGGCCGGTATCGCCGTAGGGACCGCCGATAACGAAACGTCCGGTGGGGTTGATATAATACTTGGTCTTCGCGTCGAGCAGACCGGTCGGTTCAAGGACGGGCTTGACGATACGTTCGATGATCGCCTCTTTGATTTGGGCGTACGGGATTCCGTCGTCATGCTGATGGGACAAGACAACGGTATCGATACGGATCGGGCGTCGTCCGTCGTATTCGATGGTGACTTGGCTTTTGGCATCGGGCCTCAGCCATTTGATTAATCCCGACTTTCTGAGCCTCGTGGCTTCGATCAATAACTTGTGGGCGAAGGTGATCGGGGTGGGCATGTATTCGGGCGTCTCGTCGCAGGCGAACCCGAACATCATGCCCTGATCGCCGGCTCCCTGCATGCCCTTATATTCTTCCAGGCCGGTTCCCGAAACGCCCTGGCTGATATCGGGCGATTGGCTGTGGATCATGTCAAGGACTGCCATGGATTCAAAATCGAGTCCGTAGGAGGGATTGGTATAGCCGATTTCTCGGACAACATCGCGTACGACTTGCTGTATGTCGACGAAAGTCGAAGTCGTGATCTCTCCGCCAACGAGAACCATCGCAGTGGATGCGAAGGTTTCGCAGGCGACCCGGCTTTGCGGATCGTCGGAGAGGCAAGCGTCCAGGATCGCGTCCGAAACCTGATCGCAGAGCTTATCCGGGTGGCCTTCGCCTACCGATTCGGAAGTGAAGAAGAAACGTCTCTGTTCCATGATGAACCTCTGTTTGAATATAGTCGTCAAGGGCAAGGTGGACAAGCCGTTTTGTCCAACGGAATGAGGTAAAACTTCTCGAGTGAGCCAGGAGCCTGTCGGACTTATGACCGCGATAGCAAAGTGAATGGTAGTTTGTGGCATATTATACGTTTTTGTTGGACTCGGCTTCCGCGGCGTAAAAATAGTTTTACTATCGGGCCATACGGGAAGAATGGCCTTCAATCCTCGCTCTTTTTCCACTCTCGGTCGCTGCCTCCTGCGCACATTCGCCCAGCTAAAATCCAAAGTCCGACAGGCTCCTAGGATCAATATGAAAATTATAAGCATATGATCATAACCGAATGCCGGAAAGCACATCAGCAAGGGTGGCGTGCGCGCAGGCGAATTCCTGTGGTTCTTCATAACGGAAACCTGATTGAAAAGTTGGGGAAAGCCAGGATCGCATCCTCGGGGTGCTGGGACTATACTTTTAGTGATCGGCGGGGATGCGCATTGTTTTTGCCCTGCCGCTAACCGCAAGGAATCCGTTGACTAGGGCCATTAGAGGGCCGAAGAAGAGGCCGCGGAGGATGGAACCGAACGCATCTATCGGGAAGTTCCAGTCTCCCGGATGCCAGATGTCCGACCATATTCCCAATCCGAACGGCGCATTGACGGCGTTGCCCCGCCCGTTCATCTCCACTACGGGTTTTAAAATGGAAGTTGGAGATGAGGGCCGGGACCGACATCAGGAAATCGAGTTCAGCTTCCACGGCAGGCGCCGGTTATCCTATTTTTCTGCAATGAAGACCCTATCGGCGAGATCCGCGGCGAAGCGGGCGAGGGCAGGCGGGGCAAGGGAAGCAAGCGGAGCCGCCGAACGGAGGATGGAGATTCCACGCGTCTCGTCGCTCAGTTCGTACTCGGCTGCATCGGCGCGGAGATCCACCGTTAGGCGGTAACGCGGGGAATAGGATCGTGAAGTTTCGTCCGCACCGGTCTCTGACCGCACCGAGGGATCGAAGCCCGCCGATCGCAGTACGCGGTCGATCGCCCCTCCGATACGGGAAGCCGTCGCCGGAGGTGGCGGATTTCCCAAGAGCAGGATCCGGACCGAGACGGGCAGGCGGAGTCCGCGTTGGCGGACTCCGCCACGGTTGAGGGCGTACATTCTTTCGATCGCGTCTTTGCCGGAATCGCGCAAACCCCGTTTGAACATAATTTTCGCGTATTCGGCCCAGGCGTCAACGAGCAGGCCTTTTTCCCAGACCGGATCGAGAGTCCGGATGGCGCGTCCGAGGGCTTCCGAATCCCCGAGAAGGGCTCCCTCCTCCAGGTCGTAAGTCGGAGTCGCCGCGCCGACTTTGGACGTTTCGTACGCCCGGGCGACCGCGAGGTACACGCGCGCGCGGTCGGGGTAGCTCTCGAAGGCATTGTAGAAATTCACCATCGCATCCAAGCGCTGTCCTTCGCCCTCGTAGGCGCGCGCGACTTCCAGGGAATAACGGCGGTACAGCGCGGCGTGGCCCATCGACCGCAAGCGGAAGGCGATCCTGCGGACGAATCCGCCCGCCGCGTCGAGGATGCCTGGACGCGGAATGGATCCTTCCATTTTTGATAGGCCGCGGTACACGTCCGCGAGGATGTCGTGAAGGTCCCGTCGGTGCTGGAAGGTGTCCGTCCCGAAATTCAGCATCCATGACGAATCGCGGGACGCGAGCGTTTCTTCGGCAAAGGCGCGAGCTTCCTCCAGGCGGCCGGAGCGGAGGAGCGCGTCGGCCATGTTGATCTTGGAGAGAGGGGAGACGTCGATCTCATAGGCTTTGCCGTATTCCTCGAAGGTCGGCCGAAAGTCGAGACGTTTCAGCAGCAGCTCTCCGCGCGCGAGATGACCTGAAGCGCGATCGGCCGACGCAAGGGAGTACCCGGTGCGTTCAAAGGCGTCAGCATATCGGTAGAATTTGGATTCCAGGATGGATAGGTTGTAATGGGCTACGGCGGCGAATGTCTTGGCCCCGGATTTTTCCGCATCGGCGATAGCCTCGAGGTAGAAACGCTTGGATTGATCGTAGTCGAAAAGATCCGAATAGATGGTCCCGAGCGTCATGGAAAATCCACGATCAGGCCCGAGCCGGTCGATCGCGTCCAGCAGGAACTTCTCGCCTTCCTTGAGCTTGTGGAGTTTGAAATACATCCATCCGAGGTCGCCGATCGCATCGCGGTCCGCGGGCCTGAGCGCGGTGACCCGTTCCAGATACTCGGCGGATTCCGCGTCCCGGTTAAGCCGGCCCGCGGCATTGGATAGTCGGTAAAGGAGGGCGGGATCCTCGGGACCCAGACGCTCGGCCTTACGGAATTCGTCCCAGGCGAGGCCGTACAACTCGCGGCCGGCGAAGAGGTCTCCGAGCTCGAGCGGAAAACGCGCATCGTCCGGCCATGAGGAGCCGCCTTTTCTGAGGAGGTCGATGGCGAGTTCCCAGCGTTCACCTTCGACCGCTTTGAGCGCGCGGACGTAAAGGGCATCCGCTTCGCCGCTCGACGCGGGCGCTTCGATCTTATCCAACTGTATCTCCGCATCCGTCTGGGCTGACACGGCATCCCCGTTGAGGAGGAAAAGGCAGATCGATAAAACCATCGGAATCGCCCGGAATCCCCGCCGGAAATTACCGATCGGGAACAGCGCCAACAGGATTCGGACGGGGCGGGGGACTTCCCGCGCGTAGGCTGCCGAAAACGAGCGGTAGGCCGCCTCGGTTTCAGCCGCTGCCGTGGCGGGGAACGTATCCGAGAATCTGGCGCGGGCCACCAGATCGGTCAGGATTCCGATGCCGATATTCCGTTCGGAATCCAGGCGCGAGGCGAACTCGCCGAGGGATTCGCCGGCGGCGGGCCGGAATCCGGCGAGCGAGAGGCGCCTGAGCGCGTGAGCGCCGAGGCGGACGGCTGCGCGTCGTGGCCGCCTGGCGAGCCTGGCGGAGAGGAAGAGTCCGAACCGTCTGGAGAAGGCCGCTAAGAGCCAGGCGGCGACTGCAAGGACTCCCCAGGTCTTCCGGAAGAAAGTCGCCGCTGAATGGGCAAGGCGGGGCAAGAAGTCCCCGGCTCCGCTTTTGCTTTCGGCGTAGGCCGCGCGTTCGGCCAGCCGGCCTTCGTTGTCCAATATTTCCCGCATCAGGCGTTCCAGAAGTTCGGGAGGCACGCCGGAGGAGAAACGGAAAGCTTCTCCTTCGGCGAGGCTTTCCGAGGTCGGATCGTATTCGATCCAACCGTAGCCGGGAAAATAGACTTCCACCCAGGCATGCGCCATGTCAGATCTGACGGGGTGGAAATCCAGGGCTCCCGACTCGGGATCAATGTAGAAACCGACAGCAACGCGTGCCGGAATTCCCAATGATCGGATGAGCAGGGTCATGGAAAAAGCGAAGTAGGAACAATATCCCCTGCGGGTGTCGAACAGGAAACGGCCGAGCTGGTCGCCGTCCGCGGCTATGCCCGGTTTCAGGCTGTAACGGAATTCCCCGTACTTCAGCCGTTCGTAGACGGACTGTACCCGATCCCAATAGCCGTCAAGCCCTTCAGTATATTCTTCGGCGAGGGTCGCGATCCGCGGATCGTTGCCGAAGTCGGTAAGCAGTTCGTACTCGTTATACGGAAACCCGAAACTGTCGCGGGAATATTGAGAGGGGACGGCATCCGATAGCTCGAACGGGAGGGCGTCCGGGACGACGCTCTTTACGGAGTAGACCGATTGGAAGGAACTGGCGTCCCAGGCGGCGAAGGGAATTACGCGGGCAGGCCTGTTCATCGCGACGAATGCGCTCGGATCGAAATTCACCAAGTAATAATCTTGTTCGATCTCGACGGAAGAACGGGCCGGCGCCGCATCGAATTCCGTACGTCCTTCCGGGATTCTGGCGGGATGCGCGTTTTCGTCGGTCGGCGCATCGCGGTAGAATCCTTTCTTTCTGTCGTATCCGGAAAGGGTGAAGCGCCTGAGCAGGATGTGGGCGTCATCCGCGTCTTTGCGCACGATGAGGACCAAGTCATCGTCCAGGGATATCTCGCTTTCCAGCTTGAGGATTCGGGAGAAGTCGAAACGGAACAGCTCCGGCTTCAGGAGTCCGCCGCCCTTGTCGATTGATTTTTCTTCCAGGGGTCTGATCAGGAAGATCGCGACGGCGGCACAGACGGATGCCGCGATCAGTGCGGAGCCGGCCCGCTGGCGCGCCATCCCCTTGCCGCGTCCGGGAGCGGTCGCCGCAAGGACGAAGATTTCAAGGCAGGCGATCGAAGCCATGGTCGCGGCAAGCACTACAGGCTGGCGGTAGGCGGCGATTTCGCCGCTCGGCGCTGCGAGGAATATGGCGATGAGGAGAGCGGTATTCAGCAGGGGTTCCATCCGGGTGAATGAGAGGAATCGCGAAGCTGCATACGCCGTCGCGCCGGACCACCAAAAAGGAAGCAGGAGTACGAGGAGGTTCCGATCGAAAGCGAGCACCAGAGTGTCAGAGGTCGTTCCGGGCCCGAAGCGGAATCCGGCGCAGACGATGAGGAGGACGCGCAAGATCCAGGGCGCGGCGGCCAGGATCGCAAGCACGGGAATAGCCCGGAGTCGGAATCGGTCGGCGGCGAAGCCCGTTGCGATGGAGATGGCCATGGCTAACGCGAAGGCCGACGGAGAGGCGAGTTCTCCCGTGGCGAGGACTGGTTGCCAAAGGATCGCGATCGCCGCTACCGAACGGAGCGCGAAAGCGAGGCCGCTAGTCTTGCGATCGTCGCGCATGGACATTTCCCGATAGATGGGCGGCGAGATTGGCGCTAAGGACGGTTTCCCGCAAGGTTGCTTTGGCCCGGTGCATTCTTGCCGGTTTCCGGCCGGATGGACCGGCCGGCCGGAGGACCAGGGAACGCAGGGTGCCGAGATGGGTTATTACGGGATGAGCCGGCAATACGAACCGGAGGTCTATCTGCGCGCCTCCCCTGATTTCCTTCAGGAAGCGGTCAAGAGCTGTATCCCCAAGTACGGTTCGGGGCAAGGCGAAAAGGATCGTGCGGACGATACTTTCGCCCGGTACGGGCAATGAGGCGGCGGCGAGGGGTGAAACGGCTGCGGGATAAGAAAAAGCCCGTGCGGCTTCCTTGGGTGTCCCCCTGGATACGGGGGAACCGTTGAACGCGAAGTCTGCCTCGAAGCCCAGGGATACCGCGAGGGCGAAGGCTCCGAGCGCCCGTTCCGCCAGGGCATCCACCGCGAAGGCCGCATCTTCCCTGTCGAAAAGTGCGGGATCGGCCGTGGCGTCAAGAAGGATGAGGTAACGGGCTTTCGGCGGTGGCTCAATTTCGCCTTCGCGGAGGAAGAGCTCACCCGAGTGGCCGTACAATTTCCAGTTTATCCGCCGCGGATCGTCCCCGGGCGCATATTTCCGGTTGTCGGTGAAGTCGTCCGTCCGCTTGAACGATGCGTCCTTGCGTTCTTCGGTTCCGCCTTGCCGCGGTTGCTCAGGCGCTTGACCGGGGTGGGGACCTGGCATCACGAGCAGGCGCGCATCGCCGGCCGACGGGATGCGATGGCTTGCCTGGAAAAGGCCGAAGCCGTCGTGGATACGGAAGGTGTCGAAGGAGGCGAAATATGCCCCCCTGAAAGGCGCGCTGAATTCGATCGTGCATACGCGCTCGGGATCGACCGCGGCGGTCAGAACCCTTCCATCCATCGTCCGTAACTCGATTTCGTAGGAAAGGGCGACCCCCGGGGGCAGGAAGCGCCGAGGCGCGAAAACGGACAGGGTGGCGGGCTCGTCCGGTGATAGCTCCCTGGGCGCGGTGGTCGAGCGCAACGACTCGGCGGGATGCAGGCGGAAAAGCGAAGCAAGGAGAACGGAGACGAATGCGTAGGCCGCGACCGCCATGAAGCAGGCGCCGAGGGTGACCGCCGCTTGTTCCTTGCGGATCGATCCGACGAAGAGGGACAGGACAGCGACAAGAAGAAAACCTGCGAACATGGGCGTCGGAAGGGGAAGCGCCGATCCCCGCAAGACTGCGGAATCAGGCGATGGGGATTCGGTCGATGCGGGCAAGGACCAGCTCCCGTATGAGGGCTTCGCTCTTGATCCGGGGATCGCGAAGCTTTAGTCGATGCGCCAGGACCGATGGTCCGATGGCGATGAGATCCTCGTCAGTCACGAAAGGACGCCCGCGGATCAGCGCGAGCGCCTTGGCTGCCTTCAGGAAGTGCAGGCCCGCGCGGGGCGACGCGCCGAGGGCGATGCCTTTGTGTGCACGTGTTTCGCGGATAATATCAGCTATCGCCTCGATTATGGAGGGATGGCAGAAGGTTTCTTCGGCGGTTCGCCGGGCTTCGTTGAATTCGTCGAGATCGACGACCGGGGTGACGGAGGGAAGGGCGGTCGCGGAGGGATCGTCGTTCAGGATGGACAATTCAGCCAAGCGGTCCGGATAACCGAGGGTAAGCCTCATCATGAAACGGTCGAGCTGGGCGGCGGGGAGGGGGAAGGTTCCCTCGCTTTCCACAGGATTTTGGGTGGCTATCACCAGGAAGGGTTCGGCGATCCGGTGGGTCCGGTTTCCGACGGTGACCTGGTTTTCCGCCATGACTTCCAGGAGGGCCGACTGGACTTTCGGGGTGCTGCGGTTTATCTCGTCGGCGAGGAGAATATTGGCGAATACCGGTCCGGGCACGAAACGGAAAGCACGGGCATCGGGGTCGAAGACGTCGACGCCGGTGATATCGTATGGAAGCAGATCGGGAGTGAACTGGATTCGCTTGAAAAGGAGGGATGTTCCATCCGCGTTCGCTATAAGCCGGGCAAAGGTCTTGGCAACGGTGGTTTTCCCCAGACCGGGCAGATCTTCGATGAGGATATGTCCCCCGGCGATCGCGGTCGCCACCAAGAGTTCCAGAAAATCCCGCTTGCCGCGCACGACCCTTTCTGCTCCGCGCACCAAGGCGACGGGAACCGCCGCCGCCTTCGCGAAAGCCGGACTGGTGGAAATAGAATCTTGTGCGGCCAGGGAATTCGGCATGGCTAAAGGATAGCATGGCGCCGGGCTACTATCAATGACGACCGCCGGAAGCGCTGCATGGCTTCCGGCATTGACCGCGTCGCCTGCCGGGCGTAAAGTCCAGCACATTATGGGCATATTCAGTAGACTGAGGGACCGGAGGCGGCAAAAGCTTGTAAAGGCCATGCCGATTCCGGACGGGCGCTGGGAATGGGTGATGAAGGAGCATCGGATCCTCAGATCCCTTTCATCGGAGGAGGGACTAAGACTCCGGAACCTGGCGACTGTCTTCCTCGCGGAAAAGCGTTTCCATCCAGTCGGCGGAATCGAGCTGGACGACGACTTCCGGGTGTCGGTCGCCGCACAGGCTTGCCTGCCGGTCCTCAACCTGGGGATCGATTGGTACCGGAGCTGGAAAACCGTCATAGTCACCGGTGACGCTTACGGGATAACGCGGACGGAGACGGACGAGGCAGGAGTCGTCCACGAATACCAAGACGAACTGGGCGGAGAGCTTCTCGGCCTCGGGCCGGTCGTCCTCTCCAAGGCCGATGTCGAAGCCTCGGGCTGGGGCGACGGGTACAATGTCCCCATCCACGAGGCTGCCCATGTGATCGACGGGGCTGACGGTTCCTTCGACGGATGCCCTGCCCTGCCCCGTGATATTGATCCGGAAGAATGGCGTAGCGTATTCACGGCGGCTTACGAAAAAATGCGCTCGGAGAAACGGGGCGGGATCAAAAGGGTCCGCGGAGGACGCGGCGCCCGTGTCCGGATCGATCCGTACGCAGCCTTTTCCGCCGATGAGTTCTTCGCCGTTTGCGTTGAATATTTTTTCGAGAAGCCTGTCGTGCTCAGGGGCGATTTCCCTGAAGTGTATGCCCTTCTCGTACGTTTTTTCCGGCAGGATCCTTATGGACGACTATGAGAGCGCATCGTAACCGGATCCAGCTGTTCGCGGACGCGCAGTCCGCAAGCCGCCGCGATAGACCGCGCTTCCCGCAGGCTCGCGGCGACGTCGACAGGACGGTGCGCGTCAGAATTGATCATGACCTCAATGCCGTAGTCCGCGGCGAGTTCCCAGAAGCGCAGATACGGGTACTGCGGACGATGCCCGTCCGCAGAATGAACGAGGGGTTTACGGAGTCCGTAGCCGTTGATTTCCAGTGGCGTGCGCGTCTCGGCTGCCGCTTCAAGGATGTCGACGGCGCAGGCCCGCGCGTCCGCGTCCCATTCCCTCCAGCGCGCGCAGTAGATATCCGGATGGGCGATGAACGCGAAGAGGCCGCTTCTGATCGTCCGGACGGTGGCTTCCGAAAAGATACACAGCTCCCTCGGCCGTGTGAGATGGGTCGCCGGCAGCCATTCTCCGCCTGAGGATATCCAGTGGACCGCCCCGACGAGGTAGTCCAGATTCCGTTCCGCGGCCAAGTCCCGGAGATATTCCTCCATCCCCGGCCGCAGTTCGCATTCGAACGCCGTGAGGATACGTATGGCGTCGGCACCTCGAAGCTGCTCCGCGGTCGCCGCCTCCGAAATCGATTCCATATAGGCGGATATTTCCGAAAAATCCATCCTGGACTCCGGCCAGAGGCCGTCGGGGAAAGGCACATGGTCCGAGAAGCCTAATTCGCTGAGGCCCGCAATGCGCGCCATTCGCACGTAGTCTGCGACGTCGCCCTCGGCATGACGGCAGCGGAAGGTATGGGTGTGGTAGTTGGTCATCGATGCTCCGTGGGACTTTCATTTTCCCGGGAATGGGGAAAGGGGTCAACCGTCCGGCCCGGACCGCCCGGTCCAGGACGGACCTCGGTTTCCTCTGAAAAAATGCGCTCTCGTAACCTTCGTTACCGTTACGCCTTTGCCGTTTTGCTATTCTCGGTCCAGCATCGACCATAAAGGAGAACAAGATGGGAATGTACTGCAATCAATGCGAAGAAGCCGCGAAGGACACCGCCTGTACGGTACGAGGGGTCTGCGGAAAGGACGAAACCGTATCCAACTTACAGGATGTCCTTATCTACGCGCTCAAGGGATTATCCCTCGTCGCGGTTACCGCCCGAAATGCTGGTGTAGTGGATGCGGCGGTCAGCCGCGTGCTCGTAGAAGGGCTTTTCGCGACGATCACGAACGCAAACTTTGACAAAGCGGTTTTCGTTGCCCGTATCCGCGAGGCGATTGCCGTACGCGAGGAGCTCAAGAAGAAACTTGCGGCCAGAGGAATCAAGCTTCCCGCGAATTTGCATGATAGCGCGCGCTTCAATCCGAATACGGAAATCGAAATGCTGGACGCGTGGACGTCCGCGAGTTTCCTGGCCATCGAGAATGCTGACGTTCGTGCGCTCAGAAGCCTTGTGATTTTCGGCCTCAAGGGGATGGCGGCGTACGTGGAACATGCCGGAAATCTCGGCAAGCGCGATCGCGGAATTGTGGAGTTCGCGGAGCGCGCGCTGGCCGCCACGGTCGACGACGGCTTGGATGCCGCCGCATTGACCGCATTGGTGTTGGAAACCGGCAAGTACGGTGTCGACGCGATGGCCCTTCTGGACGGAGCCAATACCGGAGCGTACGGGAATCCCGAGCCGACGACCGTCCAGCTCGGAGTCCGGTCGAATCCCGGCATCCTCATTTCCGGCCACGACCTGAAGGACCTTGAGGAATTGCTTATCCAGACCGCGGGCAGCGGCGTGGACGTGTATACGCATGGAGAGATGCTCCCCGCCCACTATTATCCCGGATTCAAGAAATTCGGTAATTTCGTCGGCAACTACGGCAGCGCCTGGTGGAAACAGACGGAGGAATTCGACGCATTCAACGGACCGGTACTCCTGACCACGAACTGCCTGGTCCCCCCGAAGGCGAACTACATGGCGCGCATCTTCACGACCGGCGAGTCCGGATTCCCCGGTTGTGTCCATATCGCCGATCGGGAGGATGGCGGGACCAAGGACTTTTCAGCCCTCATTGAAATGGCGCGGACCTGCGCGCCGCCGAAGGAGCTGGAAAGGGGAACGATAACGGGCGGTTTTGCCCATGCGGCTGTTGACGCCGTAGCTCCCGCTGTCGTGGAGGCGGTCAAGAATGGAGCCATCAAGCGCTTCTTCGTGATGGCCGGTTGCGATGGGAGGATGAAAGGGCGGGATTACTATACCGAGTTCGCCGAAGCGCTTCCCAAGGATACGGTGATCCTGACCGCCGGCTGCGCGAAGTTCCGTTACAATAAGTTGAATCTGGGAGATATCTGCGGAATACCTCGCGTGCTGGACGCCGGACAATGCAACGATTCCTATTCGCTCGCGCTGACCGCGCTCAAGCTCAAGGATGCCTTCGGCGTCGCCGACGTGAACGACCTGCCGATCAGCTTCAACATCGCTTGGTACGAGCAGAAAGCGGTCATCGTGCTTTTGGCGCTCCTGCATCTTGGATTCCGGAATATTCATCTCGGTCCGACGCTACCGGCCTTCCTTTCCCCGAATGTGGTCACCGTTTTGGTGAATAACTTCGGAATCGCCGGGATCGGATCGGTCGAGGATGACGTGAAGCTTTTCATGGGAGCATAGTCAGGCCTAGGGGATCAAGTCCGCTCAGGTTCCAGTCGGCCGGTATCCGGGTCGGCTGGCCTGAGCCGTTCACGAAAGCCCAGGTGACCTTGGCCTCCGCGATGATGGTCTCGCCGCGGAGGACCCGTTGATCCAGGATGCCGCTGACCGCTCCTTTTTTCACCGGCTTGGAGAGGATGGACAGTTCATCGCCGGGAAACGCGGGCGTCTTGTAGTCAAGTTCAATCCGTGCGACATACAGGCCGTAGCCCGAGGCTATCGCGCGCGGATAATCGAAGCCGATGGCTTTGAGGAATTCGCCGCGGGCATATTCCAGGTAATTCAGGTAGACCGCGTTGTTGACGTGACCGTATCCGTCGCACTCGTAGCTTCTGACGCGGATTTCGCACTTGTGTTCCATGCGGCGATTATAGGGAACGGAAGCCCGGGTGGGCAAGCCGCGCCGCTTCTCCGCGATGCACGCTTCCATTCCAAGCGAACCGGGCTTATAATAGGGCAATGAATGAAGATAGACGGGTTGAAAAAAGGTTCTCTATCAAGCAATTCATCGACTTGTCTGCGAAAGGCGAGGAATTCATCCATGTCCGCGGCCTCGATCTTTCCCTCGGCGGCTTGTCGTGCGAGACCACCAGCCCTCTGGATCCCATGATGCAAGTCTTCGTGCTGTTGAGCATACCCGGCGACAGCGGCGAACGGATCGTGGAGGTTGAAGGATACGTCGCGCATTCCCGGATGGAAAAGGGCGTCTGCATCGCGGGCATTTCGTTTATCGACCGAACCCCTGATGCGCGGACCGCAATCGAGTCGTACCTCTTTGCGGCCGGAACCGACCGGACGGAAGCGGATTAAACCGTAGATGCCTTTCCGGCATTGCCCTTCCTGCGGAGGAACGGAAATCCGCCTCGAATTCGGCAAGGCTTTTCGTTGCGGGGCCTGCGGTTTCCTCTACTTCCATAACGTCGCGACCGCGGCCGGCGCGGTGATCGAGTCCGACGGGCGACTGCTTTTCATTGTGAGGGCGATGGAACCGGCTGCTGGCCTTCTCGCCCTTCCGGGGGGCTTCGTTGATCCGGGCGAACGGGCGGAGGATGCCGTCGTCCGGGAATGCCGCGAGGAGATCGGGTGGGCGCCTAAGGAATTCGAATTCCTTGCATCCTTTCCCAACCGTTACGAATACCGCAGCATCCTGTACAACACCTGCGACTTCTTCTTCCTCGTCCGCGCGGACGGTCTTTCGGTCAAAGACCTGGAACTGGATCCAGAGGAAACGGCCGGAGTCCGCTTCGTGCGTCCGGATGAAGTCGTGATGGAGGATCTCGCCTTCGAATCGACCCGTATGGCGATCGGGGCTTATCTGGAATACAAGGCCCGCATCCGCGTCAATTCGCCTGAACGATACTCTTCATGAGGTCGACGAGGACTTGGTCGAGTTTACCCCGCTTCGCTTCATCATCGAGGATGGAAAAGGCCTTTTCCGGCGTAGCAGATTTTTTGTACGGCCTATCCGAGGCGGTGAGCGCGTCGTAGATGTCCGCCACCGCGAGCATGCGGGCCTGGAAGGGTATCTGATCCCCGCGGAGCTTGTCGGGATAACCCGAGCCGTCCAGCATTTCGTGATGGGATTTTACGAATTCGGGAATGCGGGTGAAGCCCGGCGGCCAGGGGATACGTTTGACGAATTCGTATGAACGCACAACGTGCTTCTCTATCTCCAGCCGTTCGGCCGCGTTGAGGCTTCCCCGCTTCGTGCTCAGGTTACGGATTTCATATTCGGTGAGGATGGGGATGGGTTCATCGTCGATGCCTGCGACGAGAGCGACAGAAGACGCGAGGATTCGGTCGATGGTCGTCTCCGGTTCGACCGAAAGCATCGCCGGTTCGTTCAATTCCTCGATCAGGCGGTTAACCTCGATCAGTTCCGCGATCGATCGTTCCCGATCGGCGTCAAGTTCCCGCCGCGCATTTTCATCCATGGCCGTTTCCCGGAGGGCGAAATCCAGTTCCAGGGACCGGCGGAGGTATTTGAGCCGGAGCGTGAGCCGCTCGTATTCGACCGGAAACAGTTTCTTCGCTTTCAGGAAGATCGAGGGATCGATATAGACCTTGCCGAAGTCGTGGAGCAGGCCGGCGTACTCGAGTTCCTGGATCTCGATTTCGGAGAAACGGGCCGGTTTGCCTTCGGATTCCGCAGCCGCGTTGAGCGCTCGGGCCATGTTCGTCGCGTACTGGGCGACGCGGGACGAATGGCCGCTCGTGGCCGGATCGCGCGCTTCGACCGCGTCTACGGCGGCCGCGACGAACTGTTCGAACTGGCCTTGGATGCGTTTGATCATCGCCGCGTTCTCAAGCGCGACGGCGGCCTGCGCGGCGACGGCTTCCATGAGGGCTTCGTAGCGTGTCTTGAAGGGCGCGACCTTCTTCTCGAAATCTTCATGGGTTTCAAGAATGATCGTGTCCGGGTCCGTTCCCAGGCCTTCGGGCAGTTCTTTGGAGTTGAGCAACTGGATCACGCCGACGACCGCGCCCGTATGGTCCGTCATGGGGACGGTGAGCATCGACTTGGTTCGATATCCGTGGGCGAGGTCGAAGGAATCGTTGAAGCTGTACGGTAGATCGCGGGCCAGCTCGTAGACGTCGGGGATGTTCAGGCTGTGGCCGGTGAGCGATACGTAGCCCGCGATCGAACCGTAGGTCCGCGGCATGGTGAATTCCTCATAGGGAAGATCCTTGGATACTGTATGCGAATACTTGAAGCGGAGCATCGCCCGTCCGTCGAATTCCTCTGCCAGGAAGATGCTGCCCGCATCGGCGCCGGTCATGAGCCGGCTGACCTTTAGGATTTTTCGCAGCAGCTTGTCGACGTTCCTTTCGCGCATCAGGTCGCGGCCGATCTCCACGAGAAGGTTCTGGTCCTGGAAGGAATCGAGCAGTTCGCCGTAGGAAGGCGCAGGCATCATTTGGATTCTCCGCTCCGTAAGGATTCTGGCAGGGTTTCCCGCGCAAGGGTCGCGAGATCGATGTCGTTCCCGCCATCCTGGTCAAGGACGGCTTCGGCCCCACGAAGGTAGAAGAGCCAGGATTGGACAGGAAGCCGGGAGAACGCAGGAGCCGCCGCGCGATAGACGGCCATCTGGATAGCGTGGATCGAGGGATCCCGTTGCCGGTCAGTCTTGAAATCGACGACGACGCAGCGTCCGCCGCTCTCGAAGACGAGGTCCATTGTGCCGCGGATGAGGACGGGAGCGTCCTGCCCGCCCGGCAGCGCGAGCATGAAGGGGAATTCCGATCTCCGGCGGGGGGACAGGAGGGCAGCCCTGGCGAGCTCGGAACCGAGAAAGTTTTCCGCGAGCCGGCGGGCGGTTTCCCGGATCATCGAGAGTTCGGCCTTTCCGAGCCGGGCGCGCGCGAATGCGTCCTGAAGGTCCCGGGGAGGTTCTTTCGTCCGCGAAATGAGGGCCTGTTCGATCTCAAGGTGGCAAAGAGTCCCGAAAGCCTTCTCCAATTCCGATTCGGCGAGGAGGGAGTCGATGGGAAGGCCGGGGTAGCGGACGGGAGTCTGGCCGGCCAGGCGGAAGAACGCTGCGGTCTCGTCCATTTTCGTGGCTTTGAAGCGGCGGGGCGCTTCTGCGGTGACCGTCATGGGCGGCAGGGCATAGAATTCCTCGAGGGCGGCACGGCGGCCGGCGGCGGACGCTACGGAGTCCGCGGAGCCGCTTTCGCGGTCGGCGAGGACGGCGCGGGCGACGGCGCGGCGCTCCCGCTCGCCGAGGGGTTCGACGGCGAAGACCGCGGGTGGTTTCAGGTCGAAGGCCGGATCGGAAAGGCCTGCCGCGACGAGGTCAGCGAAAGATTTCAGGACGAAGGAGCCGTCCTTGGACGACACGCGCCGATGGCGGAGAAGGGCGATCGCGCGCTCGATGCCAGAATAATCTGAAAGGGCTTCGTCGATTTCCTTGGTGACCGTCCGGGTTTCGAAGACGAGGAGCTTGCGTTCCGCCCTCGTCGCCGCCACGTACAGGAGCCGGCGGAGTTCCGCGAGTGCGAGTTCCTCCTCGCGGCGCTTGGAGCTTTCATAGAAGACGTTCGCGATTCCGTCGCCCTTGGCCGAGTTCTCGAATCGGAGGTTCACCGCCGGTCCGAATTCCGGATCGAAGTAATAAGGGGCGTCATTCCTGGATCCACGACCCGTATTTCCCGCATCGGCGATGACGACGACCGGAAATTCGAGTCCCTTGCTCTTGTGAACCGTCATCAGGCGGACCGCGCCCTCCTCGTCCGGGGCATCCCCGGCTTCTATCTTATCGGCGCTTCCCATGAGAGGACTTAGTTCGTCAAGGAAGGCGGAAAGCGAAAGCCGGCGTCTGTCGGCATCCAGCGCGAGGTCGAGCAGGAGGTCGAAATGTCCGAGGCAGGAAGCCGCATCGGGATCGGACAAGAGTCGTATGCGGTACCCTTCGTCGTACCAGAGGCGCGAGACGAGGGAAGCGGACCCGTTTTTATCGGCGGCGGAGCGCAGTGATAGGTAAAGATCTCCGCCCATTCTGAAGCGGCGCTCGTCGTCCTCGTTCCCGAACCAGGCCGGATCGGCGGGAGATACGAAGGGATCGGCGCGCGGGGAGAGAAGGATGCGGGCGAGGGCGTCGTCCCCGAGCCGGACGAAGGGCGAGCGGAGGAACGCCGCGTACGCGTTCCGGTCGCCGGGATAAAGGATGAGGCGCAAGGCGGAGTAGATGTCGTTGGCGGGACCTTCCAGGAACACGCCACGGGGATCTGACGCCGCAACCGGGATCCCGATCATGCGGAAGGCCCGCTCGTATTCGTGTTGCCTGGATGAAGATCGGAACAGCACGGCGACGTCTCCGTAGTCGAATTCGCCAGAACGGACTCCCCGCTCGATCCTGCGTGCGGCAGCGAAGGCTTCGATCGCCCCGGTTGATAGCTCCGCGTCCTCCGCGTCTTCCTCCCCTCCGCACGCAGGTTCGAGGATGTGGAATTCCACGGCGGATGCCGGAAAATCGTGCTCGGCGATCGGCACGGGGGATAAGATCCGGGAGAAACGCGCCTCAAAGTCCTGCCCGGCTTCTCCGAAGACGCCGGGGAAGAAGCCGTTGAAAAAGGAAACGAGGGCGGGGGAAGAACGGTAATTCAACGCGAGCTCAAGGGCGGTTTCCGCTTTGGTGGAGCGGGATAGTTCGGAGGCGAGGCGGCGGAACACAGAGACGTCGGCGCCGCGGAAGCGGTAAATGGACTGTTTCTCGTCGCCGACGAAGAAAAGGGCGTCTTCCCTGAGGTCCTCGGGATTCGGGATTCCCGCGGCCGATCTGTCCTCGCGTTCGGCCAGAAGGTACAGGAGGTTTTTCTGGAGTTCGTCGTCGTCCTGGAATTCGTCGATCATGATGGATCGGATGCTGCGCTTATAGTGAGCGCGGAGCGCCGTATCGCGCAGGAGGATGTCGAAGGCAAGCTCGGCCGCGTCCCGGAAGGACAGCACGCCTTCCCGCTTCTTCCGTTCCGTGAAACGGCGACCGAAATCGTCGAGGACTTCGGCGATCCGGGTAGCGTCATCCGCCATCAGCAAAGTGAATGCGTAGGACGGCAATTCTTTGGCAGCCTGCTTGATCCGCACCGTCGCGTCGCGCAGGAGAATCAGACCGGGTTGTCTGGAATTGGATCCCGGCGTGCTCCAGGAATCCTTGGAAGAAAGCAGACGGGCCGCGGCCGAAAGCGAGCGCAGTGATTCCTCGTCTCTTTCCGCCGGAAGGGGCAGAATGGAGCGGAGGGCGGCTTGGGCCTTGGGCAGACTCGTTCCGCCTTCTTCATCAATGGCCAGTATCTCTTCCGCAATCTTCTCGATCTCGGCCTTAAGCTGGTCAAGTCGATCACTGACGAAATCGGTCCGGCGTCCGGCGTCTCCGATGAAATCCGTCCGATTCACTACACCGATGCGCTTTCGGGCGAGGTCAACGAAAAGATCGAAACGGAGCCGGTCGAAACCTTGGACGGCGACGAGCCGGCGGAGGGCGGGTAGCTCGCGGTACTCCATGAGCATTTCCACGGCGATGCTGTCCGCGACGCGTTCCAGCCGCTTTTCGTCGACGGAAAAATCAGGGGGTACCCCGTAGCGATGGCAGCCGCCGCGCGCGATGGAGGCGCAGAAGGCGTCGAGCGTGGAGATTCTCGCCTTGTCGAAACGTTCGAGCTGTTCGGCCGCCCTCCGGCTCGGATCGGCAGCCAGTCCTCCATGAATGCGCGCGTACATCTCGGCGGCGGCTTTCCGGGTGAAGGTCAGAGTGAGGATGGAATCGACGTCGAAGCCGCGGTCCACGACGAGGCGAGCGTAGCGCTCGGCAAGGACGGTCGTCTTGCCCGACCCCGCGCCCGCGGAAACGACAGTGTTGGCATCGGCTGCGATCGCGGCTTTCTGGAATCCGTCGAATTCATTTTTTGTCGGATTCACGACGGTTCGCCTCCCGCGAAGGGCAATCTGCAAACCGTGGAAACGCGGCAGGCGAAGCAAACGTTGCGTCGTCCCGGCGCGGGTACCGGGTAGTGGGCGCCGCCCAGGGCTCCCGCGACGGCCTGGACCGCGTCGTCGACCGCGGCGAGGCTCGCGTCGTACTCTTCCCTGTCGACCGGAATGCCGGTGCGGGATCTCCTCTCCGGATGGTCCGCGAGCAATTGCCTGAATTCCCGGTAATCGATGGAATAGAAGCGGGCTTCGGAAACCCGCGGCGGCGCGGAGCCGGATGTTCCCGGATCGGAAGCTTCGATCATTCGAATATAGGAAGCCAGTTGGTAATCCCCGATCGCTCCTTCGTCGTCGCAGACGAGGTCGGCCGCGCGGGGCATGAGGCCCGTCTTGAAGTCGACCAGCGCGTAGGTTCCGTCGTTCTTCAACGCTACCAGGTCCGCCACTCCGGAGAGGGCGAGGCCGCATTCGTCGTAGGGACGGCGGAGGGGGAGTTCGGCTCCCGTGATGGCGGCCGAGTCAAGACGGGTCGAATCAGCGTCAAGATAGGCCGCAAGGGATGCGAACAGGCGTCCGCGCAACATGCCGTAGACCGATTCCTGGAAGGCGCCCTCATTGACGGCGGCCTCGGCCAAGGCCGCATCCGTTTCACGGGCAAGCGCTTCCTTATAAACGACGAGGCGCTCGGCTCTGAACCGGCCGTCGGTTTCCCTGATCCAGATGAACAGGCGTTCCAGCACCCGATGATACAGGGATCCCAGTTCGCGCTGGTCGACGGTGGCGATTTCGGTATCCTTCTCCCGGATACCGAGACCGCGCCTGAGAAACCAGGAGTACGGGCAGGCGGCGAATTCGTTGAGATCGGTGGGGGAAATCCGGGCGCCTTCGGAAGCTCGCGTCAACCTGTTCCGTATCATCTCCAAGAGATCGGCGGCCGCGGCGGGATCCCGCCTCATGTCGAGGGGAGGGCTACAGCCTTCAAGCTCCCGCGATTTCGCACGGGCGGCGCGTTGGACCGAAGATGGCCCGACCGGGCGAGCGGCCCCGGACCGCGGCGCATTATCCCGGCCGAGCGCGGCGGCTCGGTCGAGCTCCCAAGGGTTTTCGTCCACCCTCGCCGAAGCGAAGGCGGTTTCCTGAACGATACCCGGGCGGGAAAGGCCGGCGTGGGGGATGGAAGGTCCCGAAAAGCCGCGGTCGGCAGAATGAAAGACGACCGCCCTGCCGGAAAGGGAATAAGCTTGGATGAAGGCGGCCGAAAGATCGCGCTCCTGGGCGAGAGCGAGGCGTTTCCGGTCTTCACGCAGGAACGGCACGCTCTCCGCGCGGACGGTCGCGGAATCCTGGGTGAGGTTCAGCACGAAATGCGCCGCCGGCACGATTCCCGCCGCTACGCGGTAGTTGTAGACGCGAACTCCCGGCATTTCCTGCTGGAACACGTATTCGATGCCGCGCAGGTGTGTCATGAAGAGGGCGAAAGGATCCCGTATCGTTAGCCCGACGATGGCTTCCTGTGTTTCCGCGAGCGAGGCGAGTTCGGCGACAACCCTGGAGAAAACCCGGTCGATCGATTCATCCATTTCCTCTTCGATAAGGAAATCGCTTTCGAACTGGACGAGTTTCCGTCTCAAATCCTCGAAATCGGAAGCGTGCAGTATCCCGCTGACATTGCGCTTCAACCTCAGATAAAAGGCCCGGATCGAACCGAGGGGGAGATCTATCCCTGTTTCCCGTTCCCGGAATCGGTCGAAGCTCCGGATCCAGACGTCGACATCCTCTCCGTCCTGGGCATAACCGGAGACGCAGCGATACCGGAGGCCGAAATCGATAAGATTGCGGATGGTGCGTTCGTCTTTCCAAGGGAAGGCCGCGTCCAGCAACAGGTCCTTGATGGAACGGAAGGACCAGCGCGAGGAGGCACATTCCGCCATCGCCTGCAGGAGCCGGCCGACCGAATGTTCGGCGAGCGGCTTTCCGGCGCGCAGGTCAAGCGGAATGTCCCTGAGGCGGAATTCCTGCGCGAGGCGTTCCGAATAGTCGTCGATTCGCGGAATGGAGACCGCGATGTCGGAGGGGCGGACGGCGTCCGAATCGATGAGCGAACGGATGGACGCCGCGAGATTTCTCAATTCATCCCTTCCCGTGCGGAACCGGAGGGCTTTTCCGTTCGTCGCGACGACGGAAGGAGGAGGCGGGTCGTCGCTCGGCGCGAGCGACGGGATATTGAATATCCGGACCCCGGGCACGGAAGTAAGCTCCGCTTCGTACTGGTCCCAATCTTCGGCGAGCTCGGGAAAGAAGAGGATCCACGAGGCTGCATTCGGCCTGAACGCCATGCGATCCCAAGCCGCTTCGAAGAGGCGGTTCGCTTGGAGGAACGCCCCGTATCGGTCGCGGATGTATGCGAGATCGGAGAAATACGGATCGGCGCCGAGGGATCCGGACTGCGGTGCGCGGCGGAATAGGCCGTCGAGGGCAGGAAGGAGGCGGGCGATGGAAGGAACGAAGGAAGAGTAGGATCCGGAGTGTTCCGGAACGATGAGTTCTTTCAGAAGCGCCGAACCCGATGCGGCGGAAGCGGCATTTTCCGCGAGCAGGGAGGCCGAAAACAGGGATCGGATCGCCCCGTTGGAAGGCTTGCGATCGTCCCTGTCCGCCGCGAGGGTCGCGGCCTTGAAGTCGTCCCAGGCGACGAAACGCTCCAGGTCCACGGCGCCCGTCGATCCTGAACGCGAAGCGAGCGACTCCGCGAGCATCAGTTCCGCGGAGCGTTCGGACCAGAATCCCGAAGCGACCGCGGAAGGGAAAACGAAGCGGACCGAAAGGTCGCCGAGATAGGTGCGGATGACTGATTCGATCGAACGCTTCGTTTCCATAGGAACAAGGCGAAGTGTATCATATCGAAGTCGCCGTTTGCATACGCTTCGCCATGGTTGCCGAACACTATACGCAACGGATAAAATAAGGCTATCGTCGGATACTGAGATGCTTAGACAATGAAAAGCCATCAAGCCTCGGACGCCTACTACCTGCTTACCTTTTTTGTGGTCGTCATTTTTCTCGGATCCTGGGCGCTCTGCTTGCCGAATGCGTGGATGGGGGTTCCCGGCTATCAGAGGCCGATAGCGTATATCGACGCCCTCTTCACCGCCGCGTCGGCAGTCTGCGTGACGGGGTTGATTACTGTGGACACTGCCGGATTCAGCCTCTTCGGACAGACGGTCATCATGGCGCTCATCCAGGTCGGCGGGCTTGGTATCATCAGCTTCACCTCCATCCTGCTGACCATACCCGGCGGCCGTCTCCCCCTGCGCCGCTTGCGGACGATCCAGAGTTTCTATGTCGACGGCGTCGAGTTCGACCCGAAGAAGATCGTCAGGAGTATCGTGTTCTTTACCCTGCTGATCGAAAGCGCGGGCGCTGGACTGCTCTATATGGAATTCAAGAACAGCGGGGTCTCCCGTCCCGCTTTCGCGGCCGTATTCCATTCGATTTCTGCATTCTGTAATGCCGGATTCTCCGTTTTTTCTCCCGGATTGAGGGATCATGCGGAGAATGCGGCGGTTCTCGGCACGATCTCCGTGCTCATCGTCCTCGGCGGCATCGGATTCATCGTGATCCAGGATATCGAAAGGTGCTTCCGCGGCAAACGGCGAAAACTCAGCTATCACTCCAGGGTCGTCCTCGGGATGACGGCCTTCCTTATTATCTTCGGCGCGATCGCGTTCTGGTTGTTGGAACGTAACGGGGCATACGGGGATCTCGGGCTTCTCGATACCGTCATGAACGCGCTCTTTCAGTCGATCACGCCGCGAACCGCAGGATTCGATTCTGTCCTGCAATCCAGTCTGAGCCAGCCGTCCAAGGTGCTGACCATCCTCCTCATGTTCATCGGTGGGGCCCCCGGATCGATCGCGGGCGGAATCAAGGTCACCACCGCCTTCGTCGTTGCCATCGTGATGCTCCGGAGGCCGAACGCACGGGGCGACATCGCGATGTTCAGGCGCAGCCTGAGTTCGAAAACCACCAACGACGCGGTTGTCTATTTCCTGAAAGCCGCTGCCCTGCTCATGCTCTCGGCGGGAGCGCTCAGCCTGATCGAAGGCTTGCGCGGAGTCGATTTCAGCGTCATCGTCTTCGAATCCGTATCCGCGTTCGGAACGGTCGGCCTCTCGCTCGGATTGACGCCGGAACTGAGCGCCGCGGGGAAACTCGTGATTATCGGTACCATGTTCGCCGGAAGGGTCGGCTTGATCGCCATCGCCTTTCCGGGCGCCGGCTGGCGGACGAACGCCATGTCGTATCCGCAGGGCAACATACTTTTGGGGTGAAGAATGAAACAGTTCGCGATCATTGGCCTGGATTATTTCGGCAAGAGCCTTCTGGACGAGCTTCTGGCCTTGGACGTCGACGTCCTCCTCATCGACAAGGACCAGACAGTCATCGATGCCTACCATGATTCCCCGGTCAGCGCAGTGGCCCTGGATGTGCTCAACATGGAGAACCTGAAACACGCCCTGCCCGCCAATATCGATGCTGTGGTGATCGATTTGGGAGACAAGGTGGAAGCTTCCATCTTGGCGACCAGCTACTGCCGCAAGCTCGGTATCAAAAACATCATCGTGAAGGCCGAGACGGACGCTCACGGTGAGATCCTCGACCTTGTGGGGGCGACCAAGATCGTCTTCCCCAACCGGGAAGCAGCCAAACGGATCGCGCCGCTCATGGTTTCCTCAGCCCTGCTCAACTACCTGCCGGTGAGCGGAAACCTCGTTATCGCCGAGCTTGAGATTCCTGAAGCCTTCGTCGGACAAACACTGATAGAAGCCGATCTGCGCAGGAAGCACGACATCAACCTCATTTCCGTGAAGAATGGGGAAGAGGAAGAATACGGACTTTTCACGCCCGATTACCGGTTCCGTCAGGGGGATGTCGCCCTCGTTTCGGGAACGGACGAAACGCTTGAGAAATTCGCGGGCCGGGTCTCCAAGGAAAGCGAGAAGAAGTCCATGATGCGGAACCTCAAGAGTCTGTTCGGTCATCTCAAGAAATGAGTTTCCCGGGCCTCCGCTATTCGCCGTCAGGCCATGCCATCCTGCTTGAGGGGGACGATCCCGACGCCGTTGCGGATTCCCTTCTGGCGGCGGGCTACCGTGAAGAATTCTGCCTCTCCCCTTCGTTCGATCCCGATTTTATCGCCTCCCTGATGGATGCGGGATTCCTCGTGATGGCCTTCGCTTCCGGCGGATCGGCGATCCTCCTTCCGAAGCTGCATCTTGAGCGTGCAGTACTGGATTTCACCAACCTGCACGAGGGGCGAACGGCCCGCAGGCTGTCTTCGCGCTACGAGCTTGCGCCGGACGAGGACTTCGATGCCATCCTGGAACGCTGCGCAGCGGTTCATGGCGAGGACTGGCTTATTCCTGAACTCCGCGCCGCCTTCAGATCGCTCCGGCATTCGCGTGGGGGCGGCCTCTCGGCCATCGCGGCCGGCCGTGCGCGCATGGCCTCCTTCGCCCTCCGGATGGACGGGAACCTTGTCGCCGGCGAATTCGGCGTCGTCATCGGCCGGGTCTATACGAGCTACTCCGGTTTTACCGACGCGAAATCCGCCGGCACCGTGCAGCTGGTGAAGACGGGACTTTTCCTCCGGGAGGCGGATTTCGCTGTTTGGGATCTCGGCATGCCGATGGGATACAAGGATAGACTCGGCGCGCACCGTGTCGGAAGGGCTGATTTCATCCGGCGTTTCAGGCAAGCCCGTGCTTCGTCCGCCCGGATCGCGACAGGTTAACGGGCGTCAGGCTAGAGGGCATCCCGGACTACCGCGGCTTGGTCACGCAGGTCTTCCAGTTCCTTGATCCAGAAAGCTCTGCAACCCCAGTCGGGGAAGGCGCGCAGGAAGCCTTCATCCGCGCTCTGCAGCGCCTGCCAATCAAGGTAGCCGAGCATGCGCATAAAGCGCAGCGGTTCCACGAGTGCCGTCTGCGCGAAATCGAAGCGGCGGATTTCGGCATAGCCTTCCGTCAGCAAGGCGAGTTCGCGACGCGAATCTTCGAGGCGGCCGGGGAGGAAGAGCCAGAGGTCCTGTACCGCCGGCCCTGTAGCCATGTCGTCGAAATCTATCAGCAGGGGTCTCGCAGCGTGGATTCCCGAGGCGTCGGGGATGGAAAGGACATTGCCGCGATGAAGATCGCCGTGCAGACGGTGGTACGGAACGCCTTCGAAGAGGGGACCGATCGCGTCGAGGGCGGATGCGCAGGCGTCTTCGAATTCGGCGCGGAATTCGGGGTGGACGAAACCGCCGTCCACAAGCCGGCGCAGACTCGGCCTTGTGGAGCGTTCCGGATGGATTTCACGCCGGTCCGGCGCCGGGGCCGATGCCCCGACGGCATGAAGGGAACCGACGATACGCCCTAGGGCGATCAAGGCTTCGTCGTCTTCGGGTTCCCATCCCCGACCCGTGATGAAGGGATAGAGCGCGAAAAAGAAGGCCCGTTCGCCCCCGTCGTCGTCTTCGACCACCACCGTCCCGAGCGTATCGCCCTCTGAATCGGCCATGGGGACGAGGGCGGGGATGAGAGCGGCGGCGCACTCGAAGGCGAAGGAGTGCTCGGCGCGTATCGCGCGCTCCGTCCATCGGCCCGGCCGGTAGAATTTCGCGATGACGCGATCGCCGTCCTCGGTCCTGAGCCCGTATACGCGATTGATGTAGCTCGGATACGGCGTCAGGGTTCCGTCCACGCGAACGCCGAGCGTGGCTTCCGCAGCGTCGGCTACATCGGCGGGCGTGAGCAGGGAAAAATCGGGGATGGAGAAATTCGCGGCGTCCATTACCCGATCATACTCCAATTTTGGAAAAGGATACGATCGGTCCCTTCCATACTTCCGATCGATGACGCCGGAAGCGCTGTACGTGGCCTTTGAATGGAATGGCGGGGCGCCGCCGGTCGCCATCGACCGGCCGATGGGGTCAGGTCACCGGATCGGCTTCCAGTTGCCCTTCGACGATGGCCTTGAGCCTCAGACATTCCGCGTTGAGTCTGGCGGCGCGGATGTTCAGGCGCGTGAGACGTTGGGCAAGCAGGCGCGCGAGGAATATCCCGTAGTGGGGATTCTGCTTGATCAGGTCGACGAAAGCCTGCTTGGATACCTTTATGGCCCGGCTTTCTCCCTTGGAGACGACCGTCGCCGAGCGCTGGTTGGAAAGGAGGAAGGACATCTCGCCGATGAACATGTCGTCCGGGGTGAGGAAGGAAACGTATTTGTTGCCGGAAAACACCAGGAAGCGGCCCGAGACGATGTAGTACAGATAATCGGAGGCTTCTCCTTCGCGGACAACGATTTCCCGGTCCTTGAAGGCGATTTCCTCCTGTGCGCTGAAAATGAGGGGCACTACGTTTGAGGAGTCCCGCTGGTGCGCTACAGAGAAGGAAACCTCGTTTCCCGCTTCGTTGTAGTGCAGTCCGTTGACGTACAGCCCGGCCATGCGCATGCCCATGCCGTGCAGGCCCACGGACGGCTCGACCGAGAGGCGGGTGCGCCAATCGAATCCATCGCCTTCATCCTTGATGGAGTAGCTTGAGGCATCCGGTCCGATGGTATAGGAAAGATGCACTTTCCGGGCGGAAACCGCCGGTTGCTTGTTCTTTTCGCGGATGAGGTCCATCGCATACCTACCCGCTTCCAGCCAGGCGGACTTTTCATTGTAACTGATCTTGCAGTTGCCGTGCTCGATGGCGTTCACGAGGAGTTCCTGGAGGGCCACGTGGAGCTTATCCTTGTCCTCGCGGTTCACGAGGTTCGCGTTGTACAGGTAGTTCGTCACGAGATTGGTGAATACGACGATATCCAAGGGATCGTTGTCGATGATGAAGGTTCCGGAAATCTTGCGCATGAGGTGCTGTTGCATGCCCCGCTGAAACAGGAACTGCTTGTTCCGCACAAGAATGCGCAGCAGACGTGAGACATTTTCGGCGAATTCCTCCCGGCGAAGGACGGCTATGATGTTGGCGTCGCGAAGCCGCTCGATGAGCTTGCGTTCGTCGTCATCCGCATGCACCGCGACGACGCCGCCGTAGTGGAGCCAGGGATCGTCGCGGATCGCGTCGAGGATTTCCATGAATTGCGGATTCGTTCCCGAAACATCGGTGCAATCGATGATCTTCATTTCCGGCAATTCGTACATGAGGTATTCCACGACCTCTTCCCTGCCGGACAGGAAGACGGGCTGGAGTTCATCGGAAAGGGACTGCGCGGCGGATCGGACGAGTTCGATGAGATCCGGATCCGTGGTGACGATGGGCACGCGAATCATAATGCAAGTATCGGCATCGGCGCGCGGGCGCTCGAGGCCGATTTATGCTAATATTGGTGTCATGAACGATAGCGACATCCGATTCGATCCCGGCAAGCCCCTGCCGCTCGGCGCGGAATTGAGCGACGGCGGAGTCAACTTTTCCCTTTTTTCCCGCCATGCCACGGCCGTTTCACTGGAACTATTTAACGAGCCCTTCGCGGAAAAACCATACGCTGTATTGCGGATGGATCCCCACCGTAACCGTACGGGCGACGTCTGGCACTGCCATGTGCACGGCCTCGGTCCGGGTTCCCTGTATCTTTACCGCGTCGACGGTCCGTATATACCCGAGAAGGGTTTCCGATTCAATCCGAACAAGGTTTCCCTGGATCCCTACGCCAAAGCACTCACTGACATGTCGCGCTGGGACATCCTGTCTTCCATGGGATTCAATCCGAACCTCCCCGACGGCGACCTTTCCTTCTCTTACCGCGACGATGCCCGCGAGCATCCGAAGTGCGTGGTGGTCGACGATGCCTTCGATTGGCAGGGCGATCGGCCGCTCAATTATCCGCTCCGCTTCAGCGTGCTCTACGAAACCCATGTACGCGGCTTTACGGTGCATCCGAGTTCGGGGGTCGACCATCCCGGCACTTTCCTGGGGCTGACGGAAAAGATCCATTATCTGAAGGAGCTCGGCGTCACCGGCGTGGAACTCATGCCCGTGCAGGATTTCAACGAGCGGGAGCTTCCGCGCTCGAACCCGCGCACGGGTAAGGCCCTGCGCAATTACTGGGGCTACAGTACCGTCGCGTTTTTCGCGCCGAAGGCGACCTACGCTTCCAACAAGGAGCCGGGGGGACAGGTCCGGGAATTCAAGGAAATGGTCCGAGAATTGCACAAGGCGGGAATCGAAGTAATCCTGGATATCGTATTCAATCATACCGCCGAAGGCAACGAGAAAGGGCCGACCTTTTCGTTCCGGGGCATCGATAACACGATCTACTATATGCTGGACGAGAACAAGCGCTTTTACAAAAATTATTCCGGTTGCGGAAACACCATGAACTGCAACCATCCGGTGGTACGCTCCTTCATCATCGATTGTCTGCGGTATTGGGTGGTCGAGATGCATGTGGACGGTTTCCGCTTCGATCTCGGCTCCATACTCGGGCGTGACCAACAGGGCCGCCTCATGGAGAATCCTCCGATGCTGGAGCGCATCGCCGAGGAACCGGTGCTGCGCAATACCAAAATTATCGCGGAGGCCTGGGACGCAGGCGGCGCCTACCAAGTCGGGTGGTTCCCCGGCGGGCGCTGGGCGGAATGGAATGACCGCTACCGGGACGACATGAGGAAGTTCTGGAGGGGCGATCTCAAGGAGGCGCGTCATTTCGCGACACGGTTATCGGGAAGCTCGGACCTGTACCTCCGCGACGGCAGGAAACCCTTCCATTCGATCAACTTCCTGACGAGCCACGACGGCTTCACACTGAACGACCTGGTTTCCTATGTAGATAAGCACAACGAAGAAAACGGGGAAGAGAACCGGGACGGCCATGACGGGAATTACAGCTGCAACAACGGGTTTGAAGGGCTGGTATCGAATCCGACCATAGATGCGGTGCGCCAGCGCCAGATCAAGAATTTCTTCGCTACGCTCATGATATCCCTCGGCACGCCCATGATCCTCGGCGGGGACGAATTCCGCCGTACCCAGCAGGGAAACAACAACGCATATTGTCAGGATAATGAGATTTCGTGGTTCAACTGGTCCTTCAAGGACCGGGAGGCGGACCTGTTCCGCTTCGCCAAGAAAATGATCGCATTCCGTCTCCGCCATCCGGCGTTCATGCGGCCGGAGTTCTTTTCCGGAAGCGACGGAAACTACAATGCGATTCCCGACATCACCTGGTTCGATGAGAATGGCGAGAGTCCCGATTGGGCAAAAGCCGACATGCGGCTCGCGCTGCGCCTCGACGGGAGCCGGGCCGATACCTATGCCGACCGGGACGACAACGACTTCTTCGTGATGTTCAATTCCTCCGAAGAGGATTGCGCGTTCATTCTGCCTCCGTCCTTTGAAGGAAAACTCTGGTTCCGGGCGATCGATACTTCCCTTCCTTCGCCGCGGGATATCATGGCGGCGGGGTCCGAAGAGCCCGTGGTTGATACCGAGGAGTATTTCGTGCACGCCCTGAGCACGGTGGTGCTCATTTCCCGGGGGATATAGGGTCCGCTCCCTTCCCATCCCCCGTTTCGGCGTCTCCGGCGCATGCATATCCGGTACCGACGATTTCGCGCGGGGGTCCGGCGCTTGATCGTACTCGCCCCGTACATGCTATCATCGGCGGTATGAACGCCGAAACTCCCGTCGCCGAATTCAGGGACGTCACCTTCGCATATCCGTCCTCCGATTCCGCCGTATTCTCCGGGTTCTCCGGAATTCTGCCCGGCGGTTTGGTCAGTCTTGTCGGAACGAACGGATCCGGCAAGTCCACGCTCATGCTCCTTGCGGCTGGTCGCCTTTTGCCGGATTCGGGTACGGTCGCTTTGCTCGGCCGCGATACCCGCCTCTTCGCGGACGAGGAAGACCGGAACCGTTTCGCGTCCTTCATATACCAGAATATGGAGTTCGAAACGGAAGACCCCTTGGGGCTCGTGCTGGAGCAGGTTTACGCGGGAGGAGAGCATCCGGCCAAAGGCAGCGGCTTCCTTGAGGAAACGATTGAAGCCTTTGAATTGCGGTCCCTGTCCCTGCGGCACCTTTCCAAGTTGTCCAAGGGAGAGACGCAGCGCGCGCTTCTTGCCTTTTCCGCCCTTTACGGATCGCGGGTGGTCTTCATGGACGAGCCGTTGTTCGCGATGGAGGAACGCCAAAAGTCCCGCGCCCTGGACTTCTTCCGGTCCTATGCCGGACGGACCGGCGCCTCCGTCTGCGTTTCTCTCCACGAACTTGAGCTCACGCGGGGGTTTGCCGATGTGGTTCTCCTGTTCAAGCGCGATCGGACGATCGAGCTCGGGTCCCCCGCGGAAGTCCTGACGGATATGGCGCTGGAGGCTGCTTACGGAGTTCCCGCGGCCATGCTCAAGCAGAAGGAAAGGTTGGACCGGACGCGTCTGGAGGAAGAAGCCGAACTCCTCGCGCATCCGCACGGCTGAAGGCGCGGACGGAATTCCCCGAATGCACGAGCTTCCCCTGGTCCGCAACCTGCTGACGCTCATTCTTGACCGTGCCGAGGAAGCGGAAGCCGAGCAGGTGGTCGCCATCGAGCTTTCGGTCGGCGAACTGTGCGACGCTCAACCGGACTGGATCGGGCGCTATTTTCGCCTCGCTGCGAAGGGAACGATCGCGGAGGACGCGGAGTTGCGTTTTTCGGTCTCCGAAGCGCGATCGGCCTGCAGCGCCTGCGGACGGGAATTCAGGCCTTCCCTCGGTACCCGCGCCAGAATACGGTGCCCCTTCTGCGGAAGCGACGAATGCGGGCTTTCGGGCGGCATGGACTACAGGATCAACAGCATGGAGGTGCGATGAGCTGCGTTTCCAGGATCATCGACGTGAAGGAGTCGCTCTGGAAGGACAACGAGGAGCGCGCCGCGCGCCTTCGGAACTCGTTGCGTTCCCGGCGCGTCCTCATGGTGGACCTCATGGGCTCCCCCGGTTCGGGGAAAACAAGCCTGCTTCTGGAAACCCTGCGTCGCCTGCCCGCCTCCTTGCGCGCCGCCGTCGTGGAGGGGGACCTCGATTCGACCGTGGACGCCGAGGCGGTGGAAAAGGCGGGCTGGACCGCGGTCCAGGTACGGACCGGCGGTTTTTGCCATCTTGACGCGGCCATGGTCGGCTCGGCGCTCGAAACCCTCGGTTTCGGCTCCGGGGGCATGGGGACGGGAGAGCCTCCCTTCGATCTCGTGTTCGTTGAGAACATCGGTAACCTCGTCTGTACCGCCCAGAGCGATGTCGGCGCCTCCCTCCGCGTCGCCCACCTATCCCGGCCGGAAGGCGACGACAAGCCCTTGAAATACCCTGTCATGTTCAGGACCTCGGATATCCTCGTGCTGACGAAGGCCGATTATGACGAGGTTTTGACCGCCGGCGGCCCGGCCGCGCCCTTCGATGCCGGAGCGGTGCGGGAACGCTGCCGTTTCCTGAATCCGGCGCTGCGCATCTTCGAGACCTCATGCAGGACGGGAACAGGCCTTGATGAGTGGGCGGCCTGCCTCATCGATGAGACACGGGGATACCGGCGATCGCCTTGACGCCGCGCCAGAGACGGCGGAGGGGGCCGGGCCGCGTCGCCGCGAGCCGTTCCATCAGTTCCTCCGTGTCGCGGGGCGGTTTACGTTCGCGTTCTTTCCGTTCAAGCGCGATCGCGTCCTTCCGGCACGCGACGACGCAGACGCCGCAGCCGATGCAGCGTTCTTCCAGCACACGGTAGGTCGTGCCCTTGGAGGCGTAGCGGCGGTCGCTGACAATCGCGTCCATGGGACAGCGTTTGGCGCAGAGACCGCAGCCGACGCAGGCCGCGGCATCGATCCGGGAGCGGAAGTTGCTCGCGACGTAGTCGGCGGGGCGTCTGGCGAATTTGATGATGCCGATGAGGCCGCAGCAGTCATCGCAGCAGGCGCAGAGGAACTGCGGCTCGGCTTCGTTCGAGGGGCGAAGCACGAATCCGTCCTTCTGGTTGAGTTCCGCGAGTTCCAGGGCCTCGGCCGTGCCGATGGCACGGCCCCAACCTTCGCGGACGACGGTATCCGCATAATCCCGGAAAGCCATGCAAAGTTCCCTTCGATCCGAATGGCTGCAGCTTTTTCCGAGCAGGTCCTTGGCTTTCCGGCAGACGCAGGGGAGCACCGCGATCCGTCCTTCCGCTGCGGCGATGAGCGAGCGGAATTCGTCATAGGTCGCGATCCGGTGCTCGGGCCGCACGCTCTCCCCGATTGGAATGATGCGGGTTTGCTGTTCTCCCGAGGCCAGGAATTCCAGTCCGAAGCTTTCCTTCATGTAGGCGAAGGCCGCGTCCACGTACTCCCGCGTCATGAGGCCTACCTGGAATTCGTACATCCCGACGACCAGGGGCAGGAGCGCGTATTCATCCGTTTTTTCCCGCCAAATGACGGCGCCCCGTGCCGCGAGGGAGCGCAAGATTTCGGAGACGGGACGGGACAGCGAAATGCGCCCATCCTCCGCGCCCGCCGCTGCGATCCTCTGTTCGATGGTCCCTATCGGGGTGAAGCGCCAGTCCAGGAAGGAGGCCGCCCAGGCGCCTTCCGGATCGAACATGCGCTTCAGGAGGCGGTAGTCTGAGCCGGTTGCTGCCCGGGGGAAGCCCACGGGAAGGGAATCGAGAGTTCGTCTGAGCCTGCGGTAGGAGGCGCCATCGGTCATGGGCGCATGATGCACGCGGCGCCGCTCTCTTTCAAGGCAACGGATCGCTGCCCAACAGCATGTTCGCTACCATATCGTCGATATCGTCCTGTCCGATATCCGCGTTCCGTTCGAACGCAAGCTCCTGGTTCGCGTCGCGTAACTTTTTCAAGAGCCCGTAGATGATCACGAGGAGCATGCGCGATCCCCCGCGGGGCTGACGGGTGAGGAACTCGAGGAAGGCGTCGCGTTTGAGCCGGAGGACGATGGTCTCCCCACAGGCGACCACGTTGGCCGTACGTTTGACGTTCATGAAGAGACCCGCCTCTCCTACGATTTCTCCCGCGCCGATCATGCAGATATAGATTTCCTTCTCGTCCCGGTGGACAAGGACGTTCGCGCTCCCCTCCAGCACGGCATACAGATACGGAGATACTTCGCCTTCTTCGATGATGCTCTCGCCGTCGTCGGCCTTGATTATCTCGGAATGTTCCAGTATCCAATCCCGTTCCAGCGCGTCCAGGAATTTGAAGGCAAGCACTTTCTCAAGCGTCGCCGCGTAGCGCGCGCGTTCTTCGATCCGCATCGGTTCCACCTCCAGGGAGAATTAAAGATCAGTATAATGCGCGAATGGCGAATACGCGAATGCGCGCAGGAAGTCCGGACGACGCGGGCGGCGCCAAGTCTGGACGAGAGGCCACGCGTACTCCATACTCTGCCAATGGCGCTCTATTCATATTCCCTGTCCCTCGTTTCCCGCCTCCATGACGAAGCGGCATGGAACGATGCCGATCGCTCGGCCGTCTCGGGCCACGCGCAATATCTCCGTGACCTCCAGGAGCGCGGCATCGTATTGCTCGCAGGGCGAACCGATGCCCCGAACGACGCGACGCGGGGAATCGTAATCCTGGAATCGTCCTCGGCCGATGAGGCCCGGAAGGTCATGGACGCGGATCCGGCGGTGCTCGGCGGGATCATGGAGGCGACGCTCGCGCCTTTCAGGCTTGCCGTGGGCTCCGCGGGGCGGATAGCGGCCGACTTGGCCAACGCGACCGCCGACGCGGGCGACTTGGCCGTCACGGCCACCGAAGCGGGCGCCGACGCGAGTTGCCCGCTTGACCCGCCTCCCTTCATCCCGCCCAGGGAAAAGCTGCCCTTTCCGATAGGGTTGTTACTGGATTTGGCGGAATCGCGGATCGGCCGTCGGCTCCTCGGCCTGCGCGCGCTCGCCTGGTATCCGAAGGCCCTCATCGGTGCGGGCCTGCTGGAAGCCTTCGTCGCTCATGATGATAAGAAGGCATCGCGGAGGCTGCTGGCGCTGGTCCGGCTCCGGGTCTCCTATTTAGCTTCCTGTCCGTTTTGCATCGATATGAACGGATCGGGGTTTTCCGAGGCGGGCGTCGCGGAAGCGGAACTCGCTGCCCTGCGGGGCGAGGCGTCTCCCGTTTCCGTCGGAACCTTCTCCGAGGCGGAGCTTGCCGCTTTGGATTTCACGGACTCGGTCTGCACGACGCCGGTGCGGGTATCGGAGGAGACCGCCGCTCGGCTGTTGTCCGCGGTCGGACCGCGCGGTTTCGCCATAATCGCGGCGACGGCCGCCCAGGTCAACTTCTGGGCCCGCCTTTTCCAGGGTCTCGGAGCTCCCCCTTCAGGACTCGCCGCTTTTCCCCGGAAGCTCGCGCTGGAGAGCTACGCGAATCCCCTGCGCAAGCGGAAGGAAGGTTGAGCATGGACGAAAGCAGCTTCATTTTCGGCGTGGATCTGGACGGGGTAGTCGGCGATTTCTACGGCGCCCTGAGGGCGGTGGCCGCCGAATGGCTCGACCGTCCGCTGGAATCCCTGCCGACCGAAGTTTCCTTCGGGCTTTCGGAATGGGGCATCGAGGAGTACGGGGGGTACGACAAGCTCCACCGTTTCGCGGTGACGCAACGGGACCTGTTCCGTATCCTTCCTCCCATCAAGGACGCGCCCGCCACCCTGCGCAAGCTTTCGGCCCGCGGAATCCGCATCCGGATCATCACCCACCGGTTGTTCCTGAAGTATTTTCATCAGGAATCCATTCGGCAGACGGTGGAATGGCTTGACGCCCACGACATACCCTACTGGGACCTCTGCTTCATGAAGGACAAGGGAGCCGTCGGGGCCCACGTCTATATCGACGATTCGCCGGGAAACGTGGAGGGGCTACGGGAGCAGGGGTGTCGGACGATCGTCTTCTCCAATTCGACCAATCGCGCAATCAGCGGGCCGCGGGCCGACACCTGGAAGGACGTGGAACGGCTGGTGCTGGAATCTTTCGAGGAATGGCGGACGGGCACGCTGGACCTGTTCGGCGCGAACGACTACAGCGCGCCGCCGCGGATTTAAGCCAGTGCCGGATATTCTCCTTACCACGATCAACGCGAAGTGGATCCACCCGTCTCTGGCGCTCAGGCTTCTGAAGGCGAATCTCCGCGAATTGGAAGTCCGGACGGAAATTATCGAATTCGCCCTGCGCCAGCCGCTCCGCGAAAAAATGGACGCCATCCTCGCCGCGCGCCACCGTATTCTGGGTATCTCGGTTTCCATCTGGAACCATTCGCAGACGCTGGAACTGCTCCATGCGCTCGAGGAGCCATGGGCGGCGGCCGGGGTCAGACCCCTGATCGTTCTCGGCGGCCCCGAAGCCGCGAACTTGCCTTCCGACGCGCCGCTCCTGGCCGAGTGCGACTGGCTCGTTCGCGGCGAGGCGGAGCATTCCTTCCGTGAACTGTGCGCCGCCCTGCTCTCCGGCTGCGAACCGGAGGCCGGCGGAGCGATCGCGCGCGTATTCCGGGTAGCGACGTCCCGACCGTCCAGCTTGCCGGACGGAGCCACGTATGGGGTGGTCGAATCGGCTGCCGTGGATCCCAGTTCCGTAGATCCGGGATACCGTTTGTACACGGACGGCGATCTGGAGCGAAGGTTGACCTACGTGGAGGCGTCGCGGGGCTGCCCATTCGGCTGCGAGTTCTGCCTTAGCTCCCTGGACCGTATCGTGAGGGACTTCCCGCTGGACGCCTTCCTGCACGAAATGGAGGCGCTGATCGCACGCGGGGCGCGACAGTTCAAATTCCTTGACCGGACTTTCAATCTGGACAAAGGACGGGCTGGACGGATCATGGAATTTTTCCTTGAGCGCGTGAAGCCCGGCTTCTACGTGCACTTCGAGATCGTCCCCTCTCGTTTTCCGTCGGAACTGGGCGCGATAGCCGCACGCTTTCCCGCGGGAAGCCTGCGCCTGGAAGCAGGAATTCAGACCATGGACCCGCGCGTCGCCGCGACCATCGGGCGGAAGAGCGATCCCGACGCCGAGCTCGCGACGCTCCGTTTCCTCAGGGAAAAGACCCGTGCGATCGTCCACGCCGACCTCATCGCGGGTTTGCCCGGAGAAACCCTGGAAGCATTCGGCCGGGGATTTGATATGCTGCTTTCCGCGCGGCCCGAGGAGGTCCAAGTCGGCATCCTCAAACGCCTTCCCGGCGCTCCCCTGGCCCGGCACGACGGGCCATTCAAAATGCGGTATTCGGCCGAACCGCCTTACGAGGTTCTCTCAACTTCGGCCATGAGCCCGACCGACCTGGACAGGCTTAAAAATTTCTCGCGTTTCTGGGAACTGATAGTGAACCGGGGCAATTTCCCGGAGTTCACGGCAGCTTTCCTGGCTTCCGATTCAGGGATCTTTTCTCGTTTCATTGTCCTTTCGGATACGCTGCTGCTGCTTTTCGGACGGAACTGGGGCATAGACCGGCACGAGCTCCGGTCCGCGCTTAACCAGAGCTTCCCCTTCCTGTAGAATACGCCCATGACAACCCGCGAACTCCTTGATTCCTTGGCCTCACGGCGCGTCCTGATTCTTGACGGAGCGATGGGTACGATGATCCAGCGCTTCGGGCTCTCGGAAGAGGACTTCCGCGGCGGGAGGATGCGCGACCACCCTACTCCGCTCAAGGGCTGCAACGATTTGCTTTGCCTCACCAAGCCTTCTGTCGTCGCCTCCATCCATCAGGCCTATCTCCGGGCGGGCGCCGACATCGTGGAGACCTGCACGTTCAATGCGACCTCGGTGTCCCTCGCGGATTACGGCCTTTCCGGCCTTGCGTACGAGATAAACGTGGCCGCCGCCCGCATCGCGCGCGAGTGCGCGGACCTGTACTCCACACCGGAACAACCGCGATTCGTCGCGGGCATACTCGGGCCGACGAGCAAGACCGCGAGCCTTTCGCCGGACGTCGACGATCCCGGCGCCCGGGGAATAGGCTGGGACGAACTTGTCATCGCCTATTCGGAAAACGCCCGTGGACTGCTGGACGGCGGAGCCGACATTCTCATGGTGGAAACCGTTTTCGACACCCTGAACGCCAAGGCCGCCATCTTCGCGATCACCGGACTGCTGCAGGAGCGGGGAATCGACGTCCCGCTCATGATTTCCGGCACGATCGTGGACGCGGCGGGCCGCACCCTGTCCGGCCAGACCGTGGAAGCTTTCTGCGTCTCGGTCCTGCATGCCCGGCCCTGGAGCGTCGGCCTGAACTGTTCCCTGGGCGCCGAGCGGCTGCGCCCCCATGTGGAGTCGCTTTCCGCCGCGGTTCCCTGTTTCACGAGCGCCCATCCGAACGCCGGCCTCCCCAACCGTTTCGGCCAGTACGACGAGTCGGCAGACACCATGGTCGCCTTCGTGGAGACCTTCCTCAGCGACGGACTGGTCAACGTGGTGGGCGGCTGCTGCGGTTCCACGCCGGCCCACATCGCGGCCATCGCCCGCGTCGCCGCCAAGTATCCGCCGCGCGTCCTACCGTCCACACCCCGCCCAACCCTCCTCTCGGGCCTTGAGATCCTGGATCTTTCCGTCGGCTTCGTCGACGTCGGCGAGCGCACGAACGTCTCGGGAAGCAGCAAATTCCTTCGTCTCGTGAAGGAAGGCAAGTTCCGTGAAGCCCTTTCCGTCGCGCGCGCAATGGTGGAGGCGGGGGCGGGCATCATTGATATCTGCATGGACGACGCCCTGCTGGACGCCCCCTCTTCCATGGTCCGGTTCCTCAATCTCGCCATGGCGGATCCGGATATCGCCCGCGTTCCCGTGATGGTGGACAGCTCCCGCTGGGATGCTCTGGAGGCGGGACTCAAGTGCCTGCAGGGCAAGGGCGTCGTCAATTCGATAAGCCTGAAGGAAGGCGAAGCGGAATTCCTGCACAGAGCCCGGCTCTCCCGACGCTACGGCGCGGCCGTGGTGGTCATGCTCTTCGACGAGAAGGGCCAAGCCGACAGCTTCGAACGCAAGACCGAAGTCGCGTTCCGATGCTACCGCCTGCTGACCGCCGACGGCTTTCCCCCGGAAGACATCATCTTTGACCCGAACGTCCTCGCCGTCGCGACGGGCATCAGCGAACATGACCGCTACGGTCTGGACTTCATCCGCGCCTGCGCATGGATACGGTCGAATTGCTCGGGGGCAAACATTTCGGGCGGAATTTCAAATCTGTCTTTCGGCTTCCGGGGCAACGACACGGTGCGCGAGGCGATGCATGCGGTATTCCTGAAGCATGCGACCGCGGCGGGCCTTTCCATGGGCATCGTGAATCCCGCCGCCTTCGTCGCCTACGACGATGTGGAACCCGAGCTCCGGGAATTGGCTGAGGACGTCGTTCTTGCGAGGCGGAGCGACGCAGCGGAACGCCTGCTCGTGAAGGCGGTCGCTTTGAAGGATGAGGCCGAAGCGGCCAAAGCCGCGGGCGGCGGCGGGAACGCCTTGCGTCCCCCGGCCGAAAAGGACGCCTGGCGTTCCATGCCTTTGGAGGAACGCATCATCCACTCGCTCGTGAAGGGTATCGACGACTATATCGAGGCGGACGTGCTTGAGATCCGCCCGAATTTTTCCCGCGGCATCGAGGTGATCGAAGGACCCCTTATGAAAGGGATGAACGAGGTCGGCGACCGTTTCGGGTCCGGCCGGATGTTCCTCCCCCAAGTCATCCGCAGCGCGCGGGTCATGAAACGGGCGGTCGCGGTCCTTGAGCCCTTCATCCAGGCGGAAAAGGCCGCCGCGGGCGGCGGCGATCCGCAGGTTCCCCGGACCGTCGGCAAGATCGTCATGGCCACCGTGAAGGGGGACGTCCACGACATCGGGAAGAATATCGTCGGCGTGGTGCTCGGCTGTAACGGCTGGGACGTGGTCGACCTTGGAGTCATGGTTCCCGCCGACGCGATCCTGGAAGCCGCAATCCATGAAAAGGCCGACCTCATCGGCCTGTCGGGCCTGATAACCCCTTCGCTGGAAGAAATGGTCCATGTCGCTCGGGAAATGCGCAGGCGCGGTTTTTCGGTTCCCCTGCTCATCGGGGGCGCGACCACGAGCGAGGCGCACACGGCACTGCGGATCGCTCCTGAATACTCGTCTCCGGTGGTTTACGTGAAGGACGCGAGCCGCGCAGCCTCGGTCGTCCGCGCCCTGCTTTCCGATACTGACAAGGGTCGTTTCCTGGAAAAACTGGAAGCCGACTACCGCGCGGCCGCCGAACGCCATGAACGTATCGAGGCGCGCGCCGAGACGATCGCCATGTCCGAGGCGCGAGCCAACAAGGCCGCCATAGACTGGACATCCGTCGCTCTGGATAAGCCGGCGTGTCCGGGACTCTTCGACCTCGGGGACTATCCCTTGGAACGCATCGTCCCGTACATCGACTGGTCTTATTTCTTTTATTCGTGGGATCTCGGGCACGGATTCAAGTCGGTGCTGGAGGATCCGGAAAAAGGTGAAGCCGCGCGCCGGCTGTACGACGACGCCAAAGCGATCCTGGACCGCATCGTTTCGGAAAGGATCCTGCGCGTGCGGGGCGTCGCGGGGTTTTTCCCCGCCGCATCCGAAGGGGAAGACGTTATCGTCTTCGATAAGGAACGCAGGACCGGGGAAATCGGACGCTTCCACTTCCTGCGCAACCAGGAACGCAAGCTGGCCGGCGGCGCCAATCCCTGCCTGGCCGACTTCGTCGCGCCGCTGGATTCCGGTCGGGAGGACTGGATCGGCCTTTTCGCCCTCACGACAGGACACGGCCTTGCCCCCTTCGTATCTTCCTTCCAGGCGAAGGGCGACGATTACAGCGCCTTACTGGCCAAGACCATCGCCGACCGCCTCGCGGAAGCCTGCGCCGAGGAACTTCACGAGCGGACGCGGCGGGAATTGTGGGGCTACGCGAAGGAAGAGAAGCTGGGGAAGGACGATCTGTTCGAAGGACGCTATCGGGGCATCCGACCCGCTTTCGGATATCCCTCCTGCCCCGACCACGAGGACAAACGACTCGCTTTCCGGTTCCTTGACGCCGAGGAGCGTTGCGGCATGAGCCTCACCTCGAGCGCGATGATGGAGCCCGCAGCCTCGGTCTGCGGGATGTACTTTGCCAATCCGGCCGCCTTCTATTTCGGCGTCGGCAAAATAGGCGACGACCAGCTCTCAACCTGGGCCGCCCGTAAGGGCCTGAGCGAGGAGGCTGCCCGTTCGCGTAGCGGATACGGCATCCGCTGAGGTAAAAGGGGGGCTAGGGAAGGACGATGGATGTCTTCACCCGAAACATGTGCTTGCTGGAAAAATTGTCCGCGCGTCCCGCGGCGAGGATGACGTTGTGGGGACCTTTCAGGATCTTGGCGTCCTTGGGGTCGCCCGAATCCCTCGGCACGAGGAAGGTCATGGTCGTATAGCCTTCGGACTCGGTTCCCGCGATGGCCAGTATGTTCGAGGTCCCCTTGACTTTCGTGTCGTCCGAGTGAAGGAAAATCGCCGTCCCGAAGTCGTCGCGGGCGAAAGCCTCACCGTTTTTAACGTAGCCCATCTTGATGTCGGCGTTCTTCATCATATTAACGGGATCGAAACCGACGGCGACCCAGCCGGTCGTCCGGCCTCGCACCGTGATCTCGGCGTTTGCCCCGACTATCCGCACGGTGAGCCGGAACTCGTCTTTTTCAACGACGACCGTTCCGTCCTGGGCGAAAACGGGTACGACGGCGGTACCGAGGGCGATGAGGAGGATAGCCGAACGCAGCATGCTTTTCATTCGAAATTGCTCCTTGAAATCGCTTAATTATAGGGCAGATGTCGATAAAGGACGAGGGTCGTTCCCGGGGGGGGGGCGCCGTTATCGATTTGAAGTAGGATACGTTCGATATTATACTGGTGTATGGCAAGCGCGGAGATAACGCGGAAGGACGAGGTGTTCCGATGGATTCCTTATACGACAACCTGCTCGAGTATTACGACGAGATATTCCCCGTGGACGATGAGCGTCTGGCATTCATCTCGGATGTCGCGGCCAAATGCGGAACGGCCGAAGCGGATTTACAACAGCTCCCGAAAGTGCTGGATGCTGGTTGTGCGACCGGCTCTTTCTCCCTTGCCCTCATGAAACGCGGGATGGACGTTACGGGCATCGACCTGAATCCCTCCATGATCCAGAGCGCCTGCAGGCGCAACCCCGAACCCCGTACGAACGCGCGCTTCTTCCGGATGGACATGCTGGATATCGCCAAAACCTTCGCCGCCGGGCATTTCGACCTGGTGCTTTGCTTGGGGAATACCCTGGTCCACCTGGATGGGCCGGATTCCATACTCCGCTTCCTGAAGCAGGCCCGGACGGTCTGCCGGAGCGGCGGCGCTTTCATCTGCCAAGTGGTCAATTATGAACGCGTACTGCGGGAAGGGCTCACCCGCCTGCCTACTATAGAGACTTCGAGGGCTCGTTTCGAACGGGAATACCGCAACCGGGACGACGGCAGGATCAGTTTTGAGGCAACCATCTTCTCGTCCAGCGGCCAGGCGGTTTTCCGGGACCGGACGGCTTTGTATCCCGCGACTCCGATGGAACTCCGCGATCTTCTGAAGGAAGCCGGTTTCGGCGCGGTCGAACTCTACGACGATTTCAGCGGAAGGAAGCTCTCGGGCGACGATCTCGGCGTAGTCCTGGTCGCGGAGCGCTAAACGGTCGGGGCTTCGGTCTGAATGCGCCGGGAAACGAGCGTTGCGAGCGCCTGCGCTTCCCGTTCCAGGGTCCGGGTGCTTTCGTCTTCCAGGTATTCGATCAGAGCCCAATGGTCCAGATCGGTTTTCATCTCATGCGCCAGGAAGGCGTCGATAATGCCGGGCCAGGTGCCTTCTTTGTCCGCGAGCGGCCGGCGATCATAACCGGCGTTCCAGTTGCGGACATGGATCAGCGTCAATTCGGGCGCGAGCGCCGCGGCGCCTTCCAAAAGTTCCACCTTGCCCAGTCCGGGAAGCGGAGCCCAGCTCACCCTGAAGAACGGGTGGGCGACCAAGCGGACGAGTTCGGCCAAGGTCTCGTAACGATCGACCGCGCTCCTTTCGTGCGCTTCAATGCAGAGCGTGATCCCGAATTTTCCCGCCTCGTCGGCGAGCGCACGCGCGGTCTCGGCCATCGACGCGAGCAGGAGTCCTCCCGATCGGGGCGCGGCCCAGACGCGGACGTTCGGAGCCTGCAGGGAACGCGCGCTCGCGAGCACGGCGGCGAATTCCTCGGCGCAACCTCCGATCCTATGGAAGGATCCATAAGCGGAAACCGTCAGGCCGGCGCGGAGCGTCGCCATCATGAGGTTTTCGGCTATGCGGAGATCGCCCGGAGGAGCATGGGTATCCGACGACCATTCGATTCCCGAGAAACGCGTTTTCCGCGCCGCCTCTATGATTTCCGCGGCTTTGCGGTTGCGATAGCTTACGGAAGAAATTCCGCCTCGGAGCATTGAAGGTCTACCGCGTATGGGCTGGCGGAGCGGTTTGTTCGATATCGCGCATCGCGTCTTCCTTCATTCGCCATCGTCCTTCGGCGCGCTCGAAGCGGTCGCCCGGAAGGTACAGGTACCGGCCGTCGTCACCCGCCAGCTTCAGTCGGCTTGAGACGGGATTGACTTCGATGACCTTCCAATTGACGCCCTGGTGGAGGATGCGGCAACCTTCGGGGGGCAGGGCCCGGCGTTCCTCGTGGTAGAAGGAGTGCTCGTACGCAAGGCAGCAAAGCAGTCTTCCGCAGGGACCGGATATCTTCATCGAGTTGAGCGAGAGGTTCTGGTCCTTGGCCATCTTGATGGACACGGGTTTGAGCTTGTCCGAGACGGTGTGGCAGCAATAACCCCTGCCGCAGACTCCCAGACCTCCGACTACCCGGGATTCGTCGCGGACGCCGATCTGCCGTAGTTCGATGCGCGTCTTGAAGATGCCGACGAGGTCTTTGACAAGTTCCCGGAAGTCCACCCTGGTTTCGGCGGTGAAGAAAAAGAGAACCTTGGATTCTTCAAGCAGGTAATGGACGGAAACGAGTTTCATGTCCAGGCGATGGGACGAGATTTTTTCCTTGCATACGCGGAACGCTTCTTCTTCTTTTTTTGCGTTGACGCGCGCCTTTTCAAGGTCCGCTTCATCGGAGATACGCTCGATGTGGGCGATTTCCGAAACGGAGACCGAACCGGGGCTACGGACAGTTCCGATCACTTCGGCGAGGTCTTTCCCGTAGCGCGTGGAAACCGCGACTAGCGAGGCGGTCGGAATGTGATCGCCGTCATAATCAGCCAGGAACGTTTCATTGGAATAGGCAAGCCTGAGCCGGTACAGGGGCGCATCGGGGCGGAACGGCTTGTCGGTCGGACGAACGGATGGTACATCGGCTTCATGCGGAATGCCCGCGTCTTCGAGCGAAGAAAGCTCCGCTTCCTCCTGCCGTTCAAAATCGGCCTCCGTGAACTCGGCTCCGCGGCCGTCATCGTTAATCTCGTCCATGTGGACTCCTTATCTGGTCAGGTCGACGAGCAGACCGGCGATCTCGTCCACGCGGGCCAAGATGTCAAGCTGGGATCGTTGTCCGGCGAGAATTCCTGCCGCGAGTTGTTCCAGTTTGCGGTCGACGACCTGGATCATGGTGAATTTCTTGCGCTTGAGTATATTGTTGCCGCTCGTGCGCTCCTGGACAGTATATCCATTTTCGACAATATAGTGAAGGAAGTCCCTCACGGCGGATTTGTACTTCATGATCGTTTCCACGGAGGGAGCGCCCTTGAGATCCTCTCCGCTTTCATGCACGCGGTCCAGAAGCGTCCGCAGGGCTTCTTCCGAAGGCTCGTATTCCTTAGCCTTGGCCGCTTCCGACGTCTCATCCGCGCGCGCGCCGTCGAGCAACGACTTGAACGGGACGCGTTTGACGGCGCCTTTATCTTTGGGTTTGCGCGCTTCTGCCTGCGCAAGGGAATACGAGGCTGGATTGAAGAAGGGCGAGCTGCCTTCCGGAAAATCTACCTTAGGCATCGCCCCGGTCCGCAGTGGCAAGGGGTGGAGAAGAAGTCGCGCGAACGACCCGCTGGTCCCGGTATTCGGAAATCCGGGCATTCCAGTCCCCGTCGTCTCCGCAGGCGACGATCCGACCGTGGATCAGGTTTCCTTCGTCGGCTTGGAGACGGCGCGTCACGATGTCGCCGATCACCAATCCCGTCGAGAGGACTTGCACGCTTTCGCTCGCGTAGATGTTTCCTTTGACCACGCCTCCGACGACGACCGAGAGAGCGTCTATATCGCTCTCCATCCGCGCTTTCTCGCCTATGACGATGCGGCCTTTCGCCGTAAGATTTCCGCGGAGCGCACCGTCGATGCGGACAAAACCGGCTGCCGATATGTCGCCGGAAAAAACGGTTCCCGGACCGATTATGGTATTAACGGTGAATGCGTCGCGAACGGTATCAGTCATCGGTCATGCGCGCCCGTCAGCGGGTAGCCTTTGCCAGGCTGGATCGTATATTGAGGTATTTCATGGGATCGACGACGTCGGAGCCGATGTGAACTTCATAGTGGAGGTGCGGTCCCGTGGAAAGTCCGGTGTTCCCGATGTATCCGATGACCTGCCCCTGCTGGACCTTTTGGCCCTTCTGTATGCGGAACGACTGGAGGTGGGCGTAACGGGTATAGAATCCGTGCTTGTGCTTGATGATGATGTAATTGCCGAAGCCGCCGAGATCGTAGTCGACGGTGACTACCTGGCCGTCGGCCGTCGCGAGTATGGGGTCTCCCTGCCGATATGTCGATATGTCGACGCCCTTATGGATGTACCATTGGCCGGTGAACGGGTTCTCGTTCTGGCCGAAGAACATGGAGATGTGCCCGATACCGCCCTTGATGGGCCAGAAGTTCGGAATGTCGGTGAGCAAGGTACTCTGGGAATCCAGTAGATTCCCGATTTCTTTGACCGGATCGACGGCGCTGGAAAGGTAGCCTGCGAGCCTGCGCACTTCGGCGACCTCTTTAAGGTTCCCTTCGACCGTTTCCTTCAGCTCGAAGAACGAGGCGAGATCGCCCCGGTTTTCCGAGACCGAATCGTTGCTCATGGATTTGTCAAGGCCGAGGCTTCCGAGCGTCGAACCCAAGGCGGCTTCGAATCCGCGGGCTGCCTTGAGCATCCTGGCCGTTTCATCCCTGAGCTGGTCCAGGCTGGCTTGGGTATCTTTGAGCTTGCCGTCGGCCGCGGCGAGTGATCCGGAGGCGTCGGCGAAGGCCGCGCCGTACCAGAAGAACGATCCTATGATCGCCCCGAGGGCGAGCAGGACCGTCGCCATTGTGAAGAGATTGATATGAAGGTTGTAGACGCGCTTCTCGGAATGGGGAACGAGCATGACCGTGTATCGGCGTTTTCCGACCGAGAGCGCGGTCCGGCAGAGTTCGCCGACCGCTCGCCCTGTCGCCTTGGCGGCCGACTTAACGTTGCGGACTGCACTATTCTCCAATCGTTTATACTTATGGACCGAGGGCACGGCCTGCTCCTTGCTTTCGGCGTAGGGCATTCTTTGTCGATCGATTATATCAAACAAACCGCAGAGCTGTCAAATCAACCGAGTTTGACGGAATAGTCGCCGATAAAGAAGTCCTTTTCATATTTCGACATAATTTGGCGCTCGCGATAGGTGAAACTGCATTTCATTGACTATCGGCAAACAATGTGTTATCGTTGGTTAAATCCAGTTTGGAATCCTTCGATCTCGACCTTCGGACTAAACCATGCAGTATTTTGATACTCACGCCCACATCGGGCTTATCTACGATGACCCTATAGAGCAGCTCATCGTGGCGCAGGAAGCCCGCCAGGCCGGGGTCTCGCGCATCGTCTCGATTTGCAACAGCCTCCACGATTTCTCGCAGGTTTACGAAAACCTGAAAAGTGCGACGAACATCTACCATGCGGTCGGCGTTTCTCCCTCAGAAGTCCAGAATCCGGGCAAAAACTGGATCCAGACCATAGAGCAAGGAGCGAAGCTGCCCCGTGTGGTCGCGGTCGGTGAGATCGGTTTGGACTATTTCCGGAAATTCGGGGACCGCAAATCCCAGATCGAGCTGTTCATAACACAGCTGGAATTGGCCAACAAGTTGGATCTCCCGGTGATCATCCATAACCGCGATGCGGGTCACGATGTGCTCGACATCCTCAGGGAACGGCTCCCCCCCAAGGGCGGCGTCCTTCATTGCTATTCCGAAGATGCCGAATACGCCCGCCGCGCCCTCGATCTCAACCTATATTTCTCCTTCGCGGGGAACCTGACTTATCGCAACGCGCGGAACCTGCATGAGACCATAGCGGTGCTTCCGCTCGAACGCATCCTGATTGAATCGGAAAGTCCCTTCATGGTACCCGCCGATTACCGCGGGAAGCGCAACATGCCCGCCTACCTTCCGAATACGGGACGTTTCCTCGCGGAAATGCTCGGCATGACGGAAGAGGATCTGGCGGCGGCATTGTGGGAGAATTCCAACGGTTTCTTCGGCTTGCCCGCCTAGCCTCTATCGGCCGGTACGGATCGGCTCACTGGAAGTCCCGGGCAACATCTTTCTCGCTCCTGTCGCCGGCTACTCCGATAGGGCTTTCCGTTCAGTCTGTGTCGATCAGGGCGCCGATTTCACCTGCACCGAGCTCGTCTCTTCCGAAGCCTTGGTGCGCGACTCCGCTAAAACGGCCGCGTTGCTTCGGAGGGCGGAGAACGAGGCGCGCTACGCAATCCAGCTTTTCGGCTCGGACCCGGACATCATGGGCCGAGCAGCCCGGATGCTGGCCCCCTGGCGCCCCGAGGTCCTGGATCTCAATTGCGGATGCCCAGTGCCAAAGGTGGTCAAGACCGGCGCGGGCTCTGCGCTCATGCGGGATCCGGGGCGTTTCGCCCTCGTGGTTGAATCGCTCGTACGCGCATCCCGCGAGGCGTTGGGCGGAATCCCGGTGACGGTGAAGATCCGGTCCGGCTGGGACGAGGGATCCATAAATTATCGCGAGATCTCACGGATCGCGGTCGAAGCCGGCGCGGACCTCGTCGCCTTCCATGCGCGCACGCGCGCCCAGGGCTATGGCGGAAAGGCCGACTGGTCTTTGATAGCCGACCTCGTCTCCAGGCTTCGGGTGCCCGTGATCGGCTCCGGCGACCTGTATTCTGCCGAGGACGCGGAGCGCATGCTCAAGGAAACCGTCTGTGGCGGCGTAATGTTCGCGCGCGGCGCCATGGGCAATCCCTTCATCTTTTCGGAAACAAAGGAACTCCTCAAGGGGGGATCCTACCGACCGACTCCGATTCCGGAAAGGTTGGCCACGGGTTTCCGCCAGCTAGGCTTGTTGGCCGCGGACATCGGGGAGGAAGCGGCCTGCAGGGAAATGCGCAAACAATTCTGCGCGTATACCAAGGGCCGTTCCGGCGAGCCGGGCGTTCCGGGCGCCGCAGCGCTGCGGAATCGCCTGGTGCACGCGGTTTCTATCGATGAGTATCGGATTATCCTGCTTGCGGCTTCTCGCTCCGGCGTCTAGAATCGCTGTATGGGCGTTCTGGAATCGGTCGGTGATCTACTTTCACTTCTTTTCTCCAAGGATCCCGCCGGAGCGCATTCGAGGAAGGAAAGCCGCGCTATCCGGACCTACCTGAAATCCTTCAAACCTCCCCTCTGTTCCTCTTCAGGCGATGAACTGTTGCCCGGTTTCGCGAACGCAGTGCTTGAGCTGGCCATCGATCTCCGTCCCGCGCGGGAAGTGATCTCCCGGACGGTCGCGGCGTCCGATGTCCGGATCGCGCGCAGGTACCGCGATATGCTCGTGGAGCGCCGTCTGGACGCCGACGCACGCGGCCTGTTGGGAAATTGGTCGTTCGAAACCCTGAAGGCGCGCGCCTCCGCGGTCGCGGATCCCGAAACCGAGCTCGCCCGCGCCGAAGCGGAAATGCGGCCGATCGACCTGAGCCTTGAAGGGTCGAATGCCGCGGACATCGATGCGGAGTTGGCCCGGTTCGAAAGGCTTGTCGATATATGCCGCTATGATTTCGGCAGGCTTTTGATGTACTTCGATCACGCCGCGGATCCCGATTCCCCTTCCTGGAAGCCGAAATTCGTTTCTGCCGACGCGACACAGATCGCGGGAGAACTTGTCGACCTTTATTCGGTGGTGGCCGATTTCAACGTGGACGCCGCGGCCTTGTCCGACGTCGTCACCCTCGCCGAAGTACTCGGCGGCGCGGAGGAAAACGCGAGGGCAGCCACGAAGGGCGCGACTCGGGCGAACCGTATCCTCGCTTCAACGCTTTCGGCTCCGACCCTGACGGCACTGATCCGGGTGGCGCGGAAGGAAAATTCCTATCGGCCGCCCGCGCCGGTTCCCGCGACCTCCGCGGTCTCCTCATACCGCGAGCGGCTGAAAGCGAGGCGCAAGGAAGATCGGGAACGCGTCTCCCGGGAACTCCGCGAGCGGTCCATGGCGAGCGATATCGAAGCCCTTTTCGGACGTCCGCCGGATGGAGGGCTGTTAGCCGTCCAGGGCTTCGATGACGAATTGAACCGCCGACTGCAGGCGGGGGTATCCCGTTCCTTCGGCTGGATCTTGCCGTTGAGAATCTTGAAGACTTTCGAGAAGCGTTGGCTCGTCCCGGCTCTCGTGGAGGCGGCGAGAAGGGTCGCCGTGGAGGGCTTCTTCGAGAGCGCCGCCTTCCGTTCGCGCCTCACCGACGCCGTGGGCAAGCTGGAAAAGACCGGAGCAAGGATCGCCGCCTTCGAGGAGGCGGCGGGCGGGCAATCCAGGACGAGCGCCTATGCGCTCCGGAAAGCCTTGGACGAGTCGGCGGCGGGCAAGGATTCCCGCGACGTTTCCGTGCGGATCGCGTCCGCGCTTGATGACCGGGCCAAGGAGATCGTAGACCAGGATGCCAGGTCCCTGCGGGATCTCGCCGAGGCTATTTTCGATATCATCGGCGATTTCAAGAAACCGACCCCGGAGATCGTCACCAACATCCGTACCCTCGCCGCGTCCAAGGACAAGGCGCTCATGCCGACCCTGGTCAACGGTTATAACGCGATCGCCCGATTCCTCAAGCTCATGAAGGCTTTCATGATCGTCACTCCGATTTCCGGCGATGGAGAACGATGATGGGAGGAATGGATAACGCATGCGAATGCGTGGATCAGGAGAAGCAGATTTTCGATCTGAGGCAGCTCCTGGAAATATCCAAGAGCCTCAATTCGACCCTGGACTACAACATTCTCATCGACTCCATCCTGTACACTTGCATGGCGCAGATGAAGGTCCTGAAGGCTGGGCTATTCGCCCGAAAGGGTCTCGACTCGACCTGTTTCAGCCTACACCGCAATTATCAGGGTTTCGACCTGGACCATAGCGCGGAGTACCAAATTTCCGAAGAGCACGAGATGATCAGGCTGTTCACGCGGAAATACGCCTGCTACACCCCCGCGGAAGTCAGGGACGAGCTCGGCACCCTTGATGGCCTGGAGTGCATCGTCGCGCTGGAGCCTTCCCTGCTGGTTCCGTTGAAGGCCAAGGGGACGATCAGCGGAGTCATCCTGCTCGGAGAGCGGATCGACGAAGGCGAATTCGATGCTTACGAGCGGGAGCTCGTCCTCAACATTGCGGTATTGGCGTCCATCGCCATCAACAACGCCTTCCTCTTCGAGATGACTACCACCGACATGATGACGAAGCTCAAGATGAAGCACTATTTCCTGACCACGCTGGCCGAACGCATGGCGATCGCCTTTGAATCCGAAACCTGCCTTTCGATAATCATGATGGATCTGGACTTCTTCAAGAAGGTAAACGATACCTATGGCCATTCCTGCGGAGACGCGGTGCTCAAGCGCGCCGCCAAGGCGGTTTCGGAATGCGTGCGCAGCGTAGACGTGGCCGCGCGCTACGGCGGCGAGGAATTCGTCGTGCTGATGACCGAGACTGACGCGGAAGGGGCTTTCTTCGTCGCCGAGCGCATCAGGGCCGCCATCGCGGAAGCCAAGGTGGAGTATGACGGAGTCACCATCGGAGTGACCGTTTCCTGCGGCATCGCGATGTACGACCCTGCCCGCGACCGTTCTCCCCGCGCGCTCATCGACCGGGCGGACCGCGCCTTATACCTTTCCAAACAGAACGGCCGGAACCGCGTCACGGCGGCGGAGTAGGCGTGGCCGTCATCCGAATAAAGGGCGCCGGGATGTCGGCAGTCGCGTCTCCGGCAATTTCGATCCTCAACGCATTGGTCCGGGAGGGCGTGAAGATCAGGCACGACTGCGGCGGTAAAGCCGTGTGCGGAACTTGCCGCATCCGCGTCGATGGCGCGGGCCTCAGTCCGGTGGGCGAGCGTGAGCGGATCCGCCTTGATGCGGTCGGCGCGGCTCCGGGGGAGCGACTTGCCTGCCAATCCTATGCCCGGAAGGATATCGAAATCGAACTTGTCATTCCGACGTAGGAGCTTTGCCGTGGCGAAATGGTGGGAACGGGCGATTTTCTATCAGATATATCCGCGGAGTTTCCGGGATTCCGACGGCGACGGCATCGGCGACCTGGCGGGCATCGAGTCCCGTCTGGATTATCTTGCGGAAATCGGCGTGGATGCTCTTTGGATTTCCCCATTCTACCCTTCTCCGATGAAGGATTTCGGATACGACATTTCCGACTTCACGGGTATCCACCCGATATTCGGCGACATGGAATCCTTCAAGCGCCTGCTCGCCGCGGCCCATGCCAAAGGATTGCGGGTCGTGGTGGACCTCGTGATCAACCATACTTCCGACGAGCATCCATGGTTCGTCGAGGCCCGATCTTCCCGCGACGCGCCGAAGCACGATTGGTACATCTGGAAGCCGATGAAGCGGAATCGTCTCGGCCTTCTCCGGAAACCGAACAATTGGGTAGCCCAGTTCGAACTGTCCAGCGCCTGGTGGCCCAACGAGGAGACCGGGGAATGGTACCTGGGTACCTTTACCCGCAACCAGCCCGAGGTGAATTGGCGGAATCCCGATCTCCGCGCCGCCATGTACGAGGTGGTGCGTTTCTGGCTGGACCTCGGCGTGGACGGCTACCGGATGGACGTGGTCAACTGGTACGTGAAGGACGCGGAGTTCCGATCCAATCCGCGGAACTTGGTCGCCAATCCGGATATCTTCCAGCGCCATATCCACGACCGCGACCAGCCGGAGATCCACGGGATCTGCAGGGAGATCCGCGTGATCGCGGATTCCTACCCCGGCGACCGGGTGCTCATCGGGGAAATCTTCTGCCGGGACCCGCGCCAGGCCGCGTCCTATCATGGAGCGGAACTCGACGAACTCCACATGGCTTTCAACTTCGACCTCCTGTACCGCAAGTGGTCGGCGCGGGAACTCCGCGGTTCGATCCGGCGCTGGTACGACGCCCTTCCGCCGGGCGCCTGGCCGAACATGACCCTCTCCAACCATGATCAGCCGCGCCATATCTGGCGTTTCCGCGGAAGGAACGCGGCGGAAACCGCCGCTCGCTCGCGGGTGGCCGCCTGCCTGCTCCTGACGTTGCGCGGGACGCCCTTCATCTATTACGGCGAGGAGCTCGGCATGGCGCAGGGGATCATCGCGCGCAAGGACCTCCGCGATCCCCTGGGCATCAAGACTTGGCCGCTACGGTCCCTCGGGCGGGACGGCGAGCGCACGCCGATGCAGTGGGACGCGGGGCCGGCGGCCGGTTTCACGTCGGGAAAGCCCTGGCTCCCGGTCAATCCGGGCTGGAAATACCGCAACGTCGAGGCGGAGCTGACAGAAAGCGGGAGCCTCCTTTCGTGGTACCGCGAACTCATCGTTCTGAGGAAGGCTTCAGTCGCCCTGCGGGAAGGGGACATTGAATTCCTTGACGGCGGGGACGATGACTGCATCTGTTTTCTGAGATCGGGAGGGAAGGAGCGTTTCATGGTCGCGCTCAACCTGTGCGCGAGGAGCCGTCCCGTGCCCGAAGCTTCCGCCCGCGTTTTGGCCGGGGCGGCCGGAGCAGCCGGGGCCGCCGCGGTAGCCGCGGCGGCTACCGTGTTGGCTTCCACTCACCGAGCCCGCGGGCAGGCGGTCGGCGAACTTCTCCTCTCGCCGTACGAAGCCCTCGTCGCGCGTTGTTGACCCGAAGCGCCCGGCAGTCGTATTTTACCGGTATGAACATCATCCGCCGGCCTTTCCGATATGCGTACGGAAATGCCGTACTTGTCCTCATCGCCCTGAACCTGCTCGCCTTCCTCGGCCAATCGGCGTTTCCCCGCCTGACTGCCTATATGGCCCTGAATCCCGTGAACGTGCTCCGCGCGGGCGCGTTCTGGCAATTCGTCAGCTACATGTTCGCGCACGGCAGCGTCTCCCACCTGCTTGTCAACATGCTTGGTCTCTTCTTCTTCGGGATGCAGGTCGAGCGGCACCTCGGTACTAAGGAATTCATACTGTACTACCTGGTGACCGGAACCTTGGCAGGCGTCTTCTCCTTTCTCGTCTATGTCGTCACCGGTGCGGACCACGTCTATCTTCTGGGTGCTTCCGGTGCCTTGTTCGCGGTCCAGCTGGCGTACGCGACCTTTTTTCCGAACTCGGTCGTATATGTATGGGGAATCCTGCCGGTCCGGGCCCCCGTCCTGGTTCTCGGATTCACCGGCGTGGAGCTTTTCTCGTCCGTGTTCGGCATTTCCAGCGGAGTCGCCCACCTGACCCATCTGGCCGGATTCGGCTTCGCCTGGCTGTACTTCATGGTCAGGCTTGGTGCGAATCCCTGGTATTCCCTGATCGGACGCAGGTAGCCGTGAATGCCCGCATGAGGTCCGGCGGTGTCCCCGTGATCTTCCTCCTCATTGCGGTCTCGTTGCCGACCACCGCTCTTGCGGACGTCGTGCTGCGCGGACGCTTCCGCGTGGACCTCGAGCCCGTCGCGGCTCTCGAGGAAGGCGTGCCGTATCCGCTGGACGAGGCGACAGCCTACCGCAGGATCCTGCAGGAGGCTTCTGCCGTTTTCGCGGCCACGATCTACGGTTGGGATTTTGAATACGAGATCGGGGAAGCGGCACGGGGCATATCCGAGAGCTTCACGCTGAACGCCAGGGGGGCTATTCCTCCGGGTGATGCGGGGCTCCGGATCGCGGACGCGGAGACGGAGGACTACAAGCTTTACGTATGGGCCGAATATCGTCTGGACGAGGCGCAGCGGCGGCGCTGGGAAGCGTGGAATTCGGGTGAAGCCCGGAGGGCGCAGGGCACCGGTTCCGCGCCCCTTTCCCACGGCGTGCGCGGCAAGGCCGAAGCCCTGGAAGATGCCGCACGCGGGGCGATCCGGGCTTTGCTCCGCTTGGAGGAGCGCAACCGTCCCAAGGAAGCGCGCGGCGGGTTGGCGCTCGCCGAGACCCCGCGCTACTGGGTGGACGAGGGCCGATGGATGGCTTCGGCACGGTTCCGGCTCATGGTCGGAGAAGTGGTGCAATACAGGTTCTATTGAAGAAGAAGGTAGCCGGTAGCCAGTAGGAAGAGACGGAGTGGCTGGTGCGGAGCTAATGCTACTGGAATCCGGCTACTCTCCTATTACTTTTACCAACACCCGTTTGCGCCGTTTGCCGTCGAACTCGCCGTAGAAGATCTGTTCCCAGGGTCCGAAGTGGAGCTGCCCCCGGGTGATGGCGACGACGACCTCCCTGCCCATGATCTGGCGCTTGAGGTGCGCGTCCGCATTCTCCTCCCCGCTGTTGTGGCGATAGAAAGAGACAGGATCGTGGGGGGCCAGGCGCTCAAGCCAATCGTCGAAATCCTTGTGCAGGCCGCCTTCGTCATCGTTTATGAAGACGCTCGCGGTGATGTGCATCGCGTTGACGAGGCAGAGACCTTCCTGGACGAGCGATTCGCGTACGACTTCCGCCACCTGTGACGTGATGTTGATGAATTCCCGCCGATGGCGCGTTTCGAACCAGAGTTCTTTGGTTGCCGATTTCATGCCTCAAGTATCGGCGGCGGACCGGCCGTCCTCCAGCGTTCCGGACATGCGCGGCTCGTTATCCGGTGTTTCGTCTTTACACGTGAGGGGATCTCGGCTATGAATACCGGAGCTTCCAAGCGCAGTTCAGGAGCGATTATGGACATTCAGACCATCGTTAAAAACCTCCATCCACTCGAAGTCCGCGTGGTGCGACGCTACCGGCGGGGCGAGGAGCTTACGATAGAAAAGATAGAGGCTGAGCTCGGCTTCAAGGCGGGAAACGGCAACCAGGCCCTTTCCTGGCTCGGCGGCAAGGGACTCGTTTCCGAACTGCGCCGCGAGCCGTCGGTATCCTACGAGCTCACCGAGCTGGGACGGTCGTGGAAGGAAAAAGGCATCCCCGAGGAACGCTTGCTGGCCTTGGTCAGGGAAAAGGGCGCTCTTACCCTGCCCGAGATCGCCGGCGCGCTCGGTATCGAGAACAAGGATATAGGCAGCGCCTTCGGCTCGCTTTCCAAGATAGGATTGCTGGCGATGGACTCGGCCAAACGCGTCGCCCTTGCGGCGGCGGCGGACGTCGCCGCAAGCCTCGCCGACCCGAAGCATCCCGCCTTCAGGCTTTCCGTGCTCCGCGCGCTCCTTTCGCGGTCGGCTTCCGCCGAGGGCGGACTGCTGGACGAGGCCGCCCTTTCCGAGGCCGAAAAGCTGGCGATGGCCGGCGTGGCCAAGAAGCGGGGCGCCGCCGACGCCGCCTTCCGCATCGTGGAGCGCGAGACCGTCGTATACGGTTTCGCCGCCGAGCGCGACGAGGTGGCCGCCGCCTTGGAGGCCGCCGGCATCACCGGAGACGAGATCGGTACGCTGACGCCGGAAATGCTTGCCACCGGAGCCTGGAAGGGCGCCTCTTTCCGCGCGTATAACGTGGAAGTGCCTCCGACTCGCCTATTGGTCGGACGGTCCAATCCCTACGCCAAATTCCTTGAGGACGTGAAGGACAAGCTCGTGTCCCTCGGCTTCGAGGAGTTCGACGGTTCCCTCGTGGAAACGGAGTTCTGGAATTCCGATGCGCTGTTCATGCCGCAGTTCCATTCGGCCCGCGACATCCATGACGTCTACCACGTGGCCCAGCCGAACAAGGCCAAATCGATAGAGGAACCCTGGCTTTCCAGGGTGGCCGCCACCCACGAGGACGGGGGCGAGACCGGGAGCAGGGGCTGGAATTATTCCTTCGACCGGGAATTCACCAAGCGCCTCATCCTGCGCAGCCAAGGTACAGTACTTTCCGCGCGCCAGCTGCCTACCGCGAAGATTCCCGGCAAGTACTTCGGCATCGCCCGCTGCTTCCGCTACGACCGGGTCGACGCGACGCACCTTTCCGACTTTTACCAGACGGAGGGCATAGTCCTGGGCGAAGAGGTCAATCTCCGCACCCTGCTCGGCTTTCTTGAGATGTTCGCCATCGAGGTCGCCGGCGCCAAGGAAGTGAAATATGTTCCAGGATATTTCCCCTTCACCGAACCCTCGGTGGAGGTGCACATCAAACATCCTGTGCTCGGTTGGTTCGAACTCGGGGGGTCCGGCATTTTCCGGCCCGAGGTCACCAAGGCCCTCGGCATCGACGTGCCGGTGGCCGCCTGGGGAATCGGCATCGACCGCATGGCTTTGATGGCTCTCGGCCTCAACGACTTGCGCGAGCTTTTCAGCAACGACATCGAGAACGTGCGCCTGCGCCGCGCGAAGGACCGATAAAATGCCCAAGATCGAAGTCAACGAACAACTTTTCCATAACCTTGTCGGCCGCCGCTGGGAAAAGCGGGAGGAGTTCGAGGAAGCGCTCACCTGCGCCAAGGCCGAACTGGACGAGGATTCCGACAAATCTCTTCCGGCCGCCGAGCGGATCCTGAAGATCGAGCTGAACGACACCAACCGGCCCGACCTCTGGTCCACCGCCGGCTGCGCCCGCCAGCTCCGCGTCCATTCGGGCGGCAGCTATCCCGCGTACCCCTTTTTCTCCCGCGAAGGTGCCGGGAAGCAAGCCGGAAAGGAAGCCGGAAAGGAAGCCGCGGACCAAGGTTCGGGCGCCTTCCGCGTGGTCGTCGATCCCGCCCTGAAGGACATACGTCCGTACATCGCGGCCTTCGTCGTAACCGGCAAGCCCATCGATGAGGAAACCCTGAAGGACATAATCCAGACCCAGGAGAAGCTCTGCTGGAATTACGGCCGGAAGCGAAGGTCCATCGCCATGGGCGTTTACCGGACATCCCTCATGAAGTGGCCCGTCCATTATTCGGCCGCCGATCCCGACAAGACCGCTTTCGTGCCCCTCGGCATGGATGAGAAGCTTTCGCTCCGTGAAATGCTCTCCAAGCACCCTAAAGGCCAGGAATACGGGCACATCGTCGCGGACTTCAAGAAGTTTCCCTACCTCGCCGATGACGCGGGGGAGACCCTCTCCTTCCCGCCGGTGATCAACAGCGCCAGGATAGGCGCGGTGGAGGTCGGCGACGGCGAACTCTTCGTGGAAATGACGGGAACCGACCTGGAATCCCTGACCCTCGCCGCGAGCATGGTCGCCTGCGACTTCGCCGACCTCGGCTATTCGATCAAAAGCGTCAGGGTCGAATATCCCTACGACACCCCCTTCGGCCGCTCGGTCACCTTCCCCTATTATTTCCAGAAACCGACCTTCTGTTCCCTCGCCCGCGTGAAGCGCTTCCTCGGCGAGGAGCTATCCGCGGCGGAATGCGTGGCCGCCGTGCAGCGCATGGGTTGCCATGCCGAAGCTGCGACGGAAGCCGAGAAGGGCGAGACCGCCGTCCTGCCCGGTCTGCGCGTATATCCCGCCGAATACCGCAACGACTTCCTGCATGCCGCCGATGTGGTGGAGGACGTGATGATCGGACGGATGATGAAGAACTTCGCGCCCCTGCAGCCGCGCGACTTCACCATCGGACGGCTCACGCCCATTACGAGCTTCAGCCGCAAGGCGAAGGAAAGCCTCATCGGACTCGGTTATCAGGAGATGATCTACAACTACCTCGGCTCCGGCAAGGACTTCGTGGAGAAGATGCGCGGGGACGGAAGCAGGATCATCCGCATCGTCAATCCCATGTCCGAGAACTTCGAGTACGTGCGCGATTCGATCCTGCCCTGCCTCATGATGTCCGAGTCTGTCTCCGGCAACGCCGTCTACCCGCACCGGATCTTCGAGGTCGGCAAGGTCGCCTACCGCGACGACACGGAAAACTACGGCGTGAAGACCCGCCAGCACCTCGGCTTCCTGCACTCCTCCGCCGACGCCAACTTCAACGTCGTCTCCAGCCAGCTCCAGGCCGTGTTCTATTACCTGTCGCGCGACTACGCGGTCAAGGCTTCCGACGATGCCCGCTTCATTCCGGGCCGCGCCGCGGCGATCATGCACAAGGGCGAACGCATCGGCGTCTTCGGCGAACTGCATCCGGAGCTCCTGGAGAATTGGGGTGTGACTATGCCCTGCACGGCTGCGGAGTTCGACCTGGACGCGCTGTTGTAGGGGGATCGCCTCCAGCGGCTGAAGCAGGAAGCGCGCGAAGAAGCCGATCAACCGGGGGTCCTGGAAGGGGAAAACCCGGACTCACTAGGTCCTTCGTCCTTCGGACGAATCCGTGTGGAATGGGTTGGAGTCGCGGCCCGTCGGCCGCGCGACGGAATCGGCAGTAGCCTGCGGAATCGTTCGTCCGGGCTTTCCCCTTCCACCCCTCGTTGCCGTCACCGGCGCGCGCTTCCCGACAGGCCACGCTTTGTAAGAGCCCTGACGACGCGGATCCCCCTCGCTACGAAGTCCTCGCACCGCGGTAGCGGTGCTCCGGGCTTCTCCGCTACCCCCCGGGACGGGGAGCGGACTGGTTGCGCTTTGGATGGCAGTGGGGGGGAGCTTGTACCGTTCAATTCAAAACTGATGAAATCAGCGGTGCTTTGGGTGCTTCTCCTGCCTGAACGGCGGCCTTTATGGCTGCCTGAAGCCGCAATTTGATATCCTTGGGAAGCCTGTCCAGGGCCGGATCATCAAAAAATCCCAAGGCGCGAAGGCAGGCGATGGGGGCGGGAGCCAGCCTGATAAGTGCGCTGGCGGAATCCAGGCCACGCTCAAGCGAAAGACCCCGGGTCAGATTTGGCGTCATAGAAACACTGAAGTACACATTATTCGTCGACCGGAATTGAGCAGGAAAAGATTTTGTCAGCCGATTGCAGCATCTCCGCCTGCTGGATGAACGGTAGAGCACAAGGCTGGAATGACCACGTTTTGGCCGAGAACCAGCCCGGGGAAGCATGCCTAAAAGCCGAAGCCGGTGACCATTCGCTAAATTCGGCCAGACTGAGGTTGCTGTCTGGGAAGTTGTCCAGATTCATGGTGGCGGCCTGGATGTGGATCGGATCCTGCGCGGCAGCGCGTGGATCGGCGGCAAAAATATACTATGTTGATGTATAGTCCGGATATTTGATTTTTGCCGGCATCAAACTTAAAATTAAGAATCAACCTAAGGAAGGAGCGCATCGTGAGAGCAGGTTCGAGCAGGATAGGAAGATACTGTACTGCGTTCGCACTTTCAGCTCTTTGCCTTTCCGTCCCGACCCATCCGGTCTTTGCCCTCGACAGGAAGGAGTATAAGATACTCATCGCATTCGATACCCTCCTGCCTTTTTCCGAGGGCATCATGGATGGGTTCAGGACCACGATGGACTCACAGCTCGCCGAATCGGGAGCCACGGCTGTCTATCAGGCATACGACACGAAGCTCGATCCCGCGGCTATTCCTGCAATCATGGAAGCGATTTACGCAACCAAACCTGACCTCATCTGTACCGTCAACTATCCGACGGTCTTTGCCGACAACATGATCACCAAAAAGCTCGGCGGTTCCGATTTCAAGATTGTTTCGTCAAATCCGATACCGGTACAGTCAGGAGTTATATCGGACTGGCTGAAGCCGGGCGGCAATGTGACCGGGGTCGGCGTGTTTCTCAAGTTCAACCCGCAGATAAGGCTCATGAAGATGATCAACCCGAAGGTGAGGAAGATGGCCTTCGTTTCCTGGGATGCCGTCGGTCCTCTAAACGAATGGTTCGAGTTGGAAGTGAGGCGGGCTTGCGAGGAAGAGGGAATCGAGTTCGTCGAATTCCGCCGTGTCGGCAGCGCCGAAGAGGAGGTCGCCTTCTATGAGGAATACGATAAAAAAAGCAATGAATACTTCATCATGGGAGGCATATCGGCCTGGGTGCACGAGGACGGAACCCCTGCGGATATGGTAAAGATATTTTCCGATTCCATGAAAACGTTGAAGCATCTGCAATACCTTAGCTATGATGAAAATCCGATAAAGTATGGTTCTCTTGCCGGCGCCTGCGTCGTCTGGTACGATATCGGTGCCCAGTTGGCGGAAAAGGGATTTAAGATTCTGAACGGCACGAAACCTGGGGACCTGAGCTGGGAATACCCGCGCAAATACAATATCATGCTGAATCAGGCATCGGCCAAAAACAAGGGCATCTTCTTCCCGCAGATCCTGACCGGCGCCGCCTACAGGGTCTATACCGATTATGATGGAAATTTTCTGGGACAGAAAAACTGATCATGTCCGGGCGCAGGTCTTTCATTATCACGCGTTAACTATTTATGGCTTTTGCTGCCATCGCTGCCAGCTCCTTGCTGTACCCTCCGGGGCAGACCCCGCTCGGGGATTATTCCCTGTGCCGCGTTTCGTTATCGATTGACGGGCGCGCGGGTGGCGCGTATGCTTCCCCCCCATGGATGACATCGGCAAGCTGTTCGAGGAGACTTTCGGGACCGTGTGGACCGGGCATGTGCGGAGCCCGCTCCGGGTCTGCCCCTTGGGGGCGCACGTGGACCACCAGGGCGGGCTCGTTACGGGGATGGCGGTGGACCAGTACGTGGATCTCGTATACGTCGCCGACGATGAAGGTTTCGTGCGGGTTCAGAGCATGGATTTTCCCGACGAGGATTATTTTCGCGTCGGGGAGGTTCCCGGAATGCTGCCCGGTTTCTGGGGCAACTACCTGAGGGGGGCGGCGCTTTCGCTATCGCGCTTCCACAAGCTCCGGCACGGTATTTCGGGCGTTGTGAGGGGACGGCTTCCGATGGGCGGCCTTTCCTCCTCGGCCGCGGTTACGACTGCCTATCTGCTGGCTCTCTGCGATGTGAACGAGATCCCTTGTTCGAAGGAAGAATTGATCCAGTACAGCCACTGGGTGGAAAAGGAGTACATCGGGCTCAAGAACGGGATCCTGGACCAGGCGTCCAATGTGCTTAGCCGTGACGGTTTTCTGATGTCGATGGACTGCGAATCCGGGGCGTGGGAACTGGTGCCGAAGGGAAGCGGGATGGACGAATTCGAAGTGGTGATCGTCAATTCCGGTTTCAACAAGGCCCTTATCGGGACCGACTACAACAACCGCGTGGATGAGTGCAAGATCGCGGCGAGCGTGTTGCAGGAACTCGCGCACGGGAAGGTTTCGGCTTACTCGGAAGCCCGCCTGCGATCGATAGCTCCGGCCGACTGGGAAGCCCATGCGGACGAGGTGCCCGGACGCTTCGGCCGGCGCGCCCGCCATTTCTTCACGGAGATCGACCGGGTGCGCCGAGGCGTGGAAGCCTGGAAGCGGGGAGATCTGGCCGAATTCGGACGCCTGATGAACGAGTCGGGCGAAAGCTCGGTCCACCAGTACGAGTGCGGCTGCCCGGAACTCACCACCATTTTCGATGTGATGAAGACCTGTCCGGGAATCCACGGCGCGCGTTTCTCGGGCGCCGGCTACCGCGGCTGCTGCATCGGGCTGGCTGACCCATCGGCGAGGGGGGAACTGGAGAAGCGGCTCGCCGCGGTCTATCCCGTCCGGCATCCGCAGTTCGCCGACAAGTACCGCGTGCATTTCTGCAAGACCGCGGACGGGGCGCGGCTGGAACGGAGCGCGCGCTCGGGCTGCAACGCATGAAATGCGTGCTGCTCGCCGCCGGGTATGCAACCCGGCTGTATCCGCTTACCCTGAACCTGCCCAAGTCCCTGCTGCCCGTCGCTGGCAGGACCATCCTGGACCGTATCCTGGAAAAGGTGGATGCGGTGGATGCGGTCGATGAAGTCATCCTCGTATCCAATTCCCGCTTCGCCGCGCAGTTCGGAGATTTCCTGTCTGCGCGGAAGTCGCGGGTTCCCGCCTCCGTTCTTGACGACGGTACGAACGACAATGATACGCGGCTGGGGGCGATCGCCGACCTCCTGTTCGCCGTCGACAAATTAGGCCTGGACGAAGACCTCATGGTGCTCGCGGGGGACAATCTCTTTGATTTCGAACTGACCGACTTCGCCCGCTTCTTCCGGGAAAAGGACGCGGACTGCATCACCGCCCATCGGCTCGAGGACCTCGCGCAACTCAGGCGGACGGGGGTAGTCGAGCTGGCCGGCGATTTCCGGGTACTATCCTTCGAGGAGAAACCGGCTTCTCCCAAGTCAACCTGGGCCGTGCCGCCCTTCTACCTCTATCGCCGGGAAACCCTGCCGCTCGTCCGAGAATACCTCTCGGCGGGCGGGAATCCCGACGCCCCCGGCAACTTCATTCCATGGCTGGCCAAGCGGCGGCCCGTGTTCGCCTTCACCTTTCCGGGGTGGCGCTGGGATATCGGCAACCTTGAGAGCTACGAGGAAGCGAAGCGGGCCTTCGAAGGTCGGTAGTATTCCAGCAACACCAGCGCGATCGCGCCGAAAGTCACGGAGAGGTCCGCGACGTTGAGGACTCCGGTACGCAGGGGGCCGATTCCGAAGTTCATGAAGTCGATGACGCGGAAGTCGTTCAGGATGCGGTCGGCGAGGTTCCCGAGCCCGCCGCCGACGATCGTGAATATGCAAAGGGCGACGGAGAGACGGACCGAAGGCCGAAGGGCGTAGCCGAGGCCGACGAGGCAGGCGACCAGCGGAAGGACCACGAGGAGGGCGGTCTTGACCGTGGAGGGCCAGCCGCCGCCCATGCCGAGGAAGGCGCCTTCGTTTTCCGCGTAGGCGAGCACGATCAGTCGATCGAAGAATATTATAGGCTCCCGGTCCTTGAGGAAACGGAGCGCGAGGAGTTTGGCCGCCCGATCAACCGCCCAGTTCGCGGCCGGGACGAGGACGGCGACGGCGATCCTGACGTAATTGGATGACTTCATGTTCATGGACACCACCTTCTTGGACAAATAAAAGTTGCGGTACGGGGAAACTCACAGTATAGTCGGCGCGGGGGTACCATGCCGATGCATTCAAGAGTCGTACTGTTGATCGTTTCCGCTTCCCTGATCGGCATCGCAATGGCGTCTTTCGGCTTGCACGTGCTCGCGCTCGCATGGTTGCTCGTCGCTACCATGGCCCTCCTCTCCATAGCCGACGACGGAAAGCCGAGTACGAAGACCTGGATTTCCGGATCGCTCGGCGCGGTCGGGGTATTCGTCTTCGCGAGCCGATGGGGCATCCAAGCGTCGGCGGGCGGCAGCATCCTGGACGAGTTCATCAGGCTGTCGCACGCCGTCCACCTGGACATCTTCGTGTTCCTCGCCGGATTGTACCTGGTTGTGAATACCTTCGCCTATTCGGGGTTCATCGGGGACCTGGCATGGAAGATCGTGAAGCGGGCCGAGGGAAAACTTGGACGCATCATGGTCGCCATCATGCTCCTGACCTGCCTGCTTTCGGGGATCTTCGACGGCGCGACGATTTCCACCATAATGGGCATCATCACTCTGACCATCCTCCTCTCCAGCGGAATGCAGACCAAGCACATCGTCCAGATACTCCTCCTGCTCGTGGTTGCGACCAACATCGGCGGAGTATGGTTCGTCCTGGGCGAGCCGACCAACATCCTGGCGGCGGCCAAGCTCGGCCTCTCGCCCTTCTTCTTCATCCAATACGCCTTGTTTTTCGCGCTTCCCGCTGCGGGCCTCTGCTCCGTCGCCGCGTGGCGCATCGTCCGCCGCTATCCGAAGATCAGGAGCGACCGGCCGGAGATAGAAGTGCTGTTGGAGGGGATTTCCCTCCGCCGCGCGCATGCCGGAACCGGGACCCTCGCCGAAACCATGGAGAGCATAGGAACCGTGGAAATCCGCTCCCTGGCCGAAATGGCGCGCATCGTTGAGGAGGAGGGACTCCCCGACTTCGAGGCGGCCCTGAAAGCGGGCATACCCCGGCAGAAGGTGCATGCCGCGCTCTCCGTGAATCTGAACAGCGAAGTGCTCGCCAAAGGCCTCATCGATTTCTATCATTACCGCGCCGAGGACAACCCGATGGCCGATCTGGTCCTGGGGGATCTCCTCCACCATGTGCACCAGGAGTACCGAGACCGTACGCGGAGCCGGAATCTGATCATCGCCAGCGGCGTCGTGCTCGTCGCCCTTCTCGTGGCGCACGCATTCATCCCCGCGATGCCGACCTGGTCCTCAACCGTCCTGGCGGGGATCATGGCGATCGCGGCCGTCCAACCGAACGCGCGCCGGTACATCCTGGCCCAAACCCGCCACAACATGACCGAGGCTTTTTTCCTCGTGGCCATCTTCATAACGATATCCGAACTCAACCTCGCGGGCGGTTTCGCGGTGTTCGGTAACGCGGTCCTTCATATAGGCGGACCAGCGGTCACCGGGATCGGCATACTCACGGGGAGCGCCCTGCTTTCGGCGGTGGCGGACAACGTGGCGGTCATGGACATCCTGACCAACCTCATCGTCAACCATGCCGATTGGTCCTTTTTCGCCCTGGCCGCCATCGTGGGAACCGCGCTCGGCGGTTTCGTTTCCCCCATCGCGTCAGTCCAGGCGGTCATCATGGCGACGGTCATCCGCCGGGTCACCAAGATCAGCTTTGCCCGCTGGGTGGCGATGACCATCGGCTGGTTCTCCATCCTGCTCGCAGCCAGCATTGTCATCCTGCTCGCGATGCACGCCTTGGGACTGCCGCCCCGCATGGCACTGCCGGTAACTACGGGCGCGGTCGGACATTGAAGTCCATGATGGCGGCTCCGGCATCAGGATGAGCGTCTTCATGCTTCCCTCCCTTCTCGCTACAATGGCACTCGCGAGGGGGAAAGAATGGAAACCAAGTTCGAAATAGTGGACCTTCCCGTCCCGTCGGGACTCAACGTGATTGTGGGGCAATCCCACTTCATCAAGACCGTGGAGGATATCGCCGAGATCATGGCGAATTCCATTCCGGGGACTCTCGGCGGGGCCAAGTACGGACTGGCGTTCAATGAGGCGTCGGAGCCCTGCTTGGTGCGGACCGAGGGGACTGAGGAAGTCCTCGTGAAAGCGGCAGCTGCCTGCGCCCTGGCCGTAGGCGCGGGACACAGTTTCTACTTGATCCTCGGAAACCTGTTTCCCGTCAACATCCTCGACAGGCTGAAGGCCTGTCCCGAGGTCTGCGGGATTTTTTGCGCCACCGCCAATCCGGTGCAAGTCGTCGTCGCCACCAGCGCCCAGGGACGTGGCATCATGGGCGTGATCGATGGTTCCGCGCCGAAGGGCGTCGAGGGACCGGCGGAAAAGGCCGAACGGAAGGGTCTTCTGCGCCGCTTCGGCTACAAGTTCTGACGAGGATCGGAATCATGAGGGAGAAATACGAAGCGGGGCGAAGTTTCCTGAAGGCGCATTGGGATTTGGTGGAGAACGGCTGGACGTCCGACCAGAACGCGGGTATACCCGCCCCCGACCAGGAAGAGCCGCCGGCGGCGGACGAAAAAGTCTACCCGCTTATGGGCGCGGCGGAACTTCCGGCGCGGGGCGGTCCCCTCCTGGACCTGCTGAAGACCAGGAAGAGCAGGCGGAAGCACGACTCCGCGCTCGCGCTTTCTGCGGAAGAGCTTTCGTTCCTCTGCTGGGCGGCGGCGGGGATAAGGGAAAAGCACGAAAAACACTCCTTCCGAACCTATCCTTCCGGAGGCGCGCGCCATCCCTTCGACCTGTTCGTTTTCGTGTCGCGGGTTGCCGGTCTGGAGCCGGGGCTGTACCGTTACCTTCCCTTCGAGCATGCATTGGCCCTGGTCAGGGCCGGAGACGATTCGGCGGTCCTGGACGAGGCGCTGATGGGGCAGTACTGGAAGGCCGCGGCGGTCCTCGTCTGGGCGGCGGTTCCGTATCGCACCGAATGGCGCTACGGGCCGGTCTCCCACAAAGTGCTCTTGCTGGACGCCGGGCATGCCTGCCAAAATCTGTACTTGGCCTGCGAAGCGATAGGGGCGGGGACTTGCGCGATAGGCGCCTACGATCAGGAAAAGTTGGACCGATACCTCGGTTTGGACGGTGAAGACCGTTTCGCGGTCTACGCCGCGCCCGTAGGGAAAGAAAGGTGATGGATTCCTTATCCATTGCGCAGATCGGAGAAAAGGGTTACGTTCGTAGTTGATGTCAGAATGACATCAGGAGAGATAATGTCACAAACTAATCACCAGACCCCCCACCATTTCCATATACCTGTACTGGGAACCGGATTTTCCGTCGATACCCCGATCAAGGTTGCTCCTTTGGGAATCAGCTCGGTGATTTCCATCGTCGACGACGACCTTCTGGAGCGTTGCCGGTCCTACCATTGCGGACAGGAAGGCCTCGGTTACGAGCCGATCCCCGCCTCGGCGGAGGACGCCCGCGCGCGGAGGACCCGAGAATACCTGGATCTGGTGGGTTCCCTTGTCCGATCGCGTTTCCAGGCCATCCTGGATTCCTTCCCTTCGGGAGAGCTCGCCCGTCGTTATTTCGATCTGCTTCCCGCCGGTGAACTCCGGGATGGTTTCGCGCGCCTCCAGTCCATGGCAACGGGCACCGAAAGGGACGAGCTTGAGAAGACGCTGAAAGCCGGAATGCGTTCCGGTTCGATCGACGTGAACATCATGACCAAGCTGGACCGGATTCCCCAATGGGCCGGCAGCGACGCGAAATTCTCCGACGCCTCCGCCGCCCTCCGCGGCTTCGCGACCAGTTCCCTGGATTCCTCCGTCGTGCTTTCGGCGGGCATGAATCCCCGGCTCTTCGACTACATGGCAGAGTTCGCCGACTTCAGGCACGACGCATCGGGCTACGCGCGTAAGCGCATCGTGATCAAGGTGAGCGATTACCGCTCCGCGTTCGTCCAGGGGCTCCAGTTCGCCCGGAAGGGCTTGTGGACTTCCGAGTTCAGGGTCGAATCGGGACTCAACTGCGGCGGGCACGCCTTCCCGACCAAGGGCCTGCTCCTGGGACCCATCCTTGAAGAATTCATGTCCAAACGGGCCGAATTGACCGATCGCCTTCGTACGGCGTACGCGGACGCGTGCAAGGCTTCCGGAAAACCCGCGGCGTCGCCGGACGATCTGTCCTTCTCCCTCTCGGTGCAGGGCGGCGTCGGCACTGCGGTCGAGCATCAACTGCTACGCAAGCGTTACGGGGCCGACAGCGTCGGCTGGGGCAGTCCCTTCCTCCTGGTTCCCGAGGTGACCAACGTGGATGCCGCATCCCTCGCCCTGCTGGAAAGGGCCGGCGAGGAGGATATCCTGCTCAGCGAAGCCTCGCCCCTCGGCGTCCCCTTCTGGATCGTCCGCGGCTCCGCCTCGGAAGTCCGCCGCGAGCGGCGCATCGCTGAGGGCACGCCGGGAACTCCCTGCCCCAAGGGCTATCTCGTACTGAATACCGAATACAGCGAAGTCCCCATCTGCGTCGCTTCCATGGTTTACCAGCGCCTCAAGCTCGCCGATCTGCGCGCCGAGGCTGAGAAGGGCGGCGAGGCCGCGGCCCGGATGATGCAGTCCGTGCTGGCCAAGGCCTGCCTCTGCCGGGACCTGGCCTCCTCTTTCCTTTCCAAGGCAGGTTTGGAGAAGGACGGCAGCACCGCGCTCACCGCGGGTCCGAATCTCGCGTACTTCCGGGCGGCCGCCTCGCTGTCCGACATGGTCGCCCACATCTACGGCCGGCTCGATCTTCTTGCCGGCGGAATCCGCCCGCACTTCTTCGCGAAGGAAGCCTCCGTATATCTGGACTTCCTGCGCAAGGAATTAGCCGACGCGACCGCCGATGTCACCCGCAAGGGCCGCAAGTACTTCGAGGACTTCCGCCGGAACGTCATGGCCGGGCTTGAATACTACGAAGGCCTCTCCTGCGAGTTCCTCGGTACCGAACGCGATCGTTTCCTGGAGGCGATAGGCCGGCTGAAGGCGGAAGCGGAGGCCCTGCTCCCGACCATCGCGCTCGTGGCGGAATAGCCGAAGGCGTCCGCCCGGATTATACTGGCCGGATGGACGCCAAATTGTTGAAGGTGGCCCTCGCGGCCCAGCGGAACGAGATCACCGAATACCGCATCTACATGCGGCTCGCCGATGTGTGCAAAAGCGAGTCGAACGCCGCGGTGCTCCGCGACATCGGCAAGGCCGAACGGCGGCACTCGGGCTTCTGGAAGACGAAGACGGGGATCGAGGTCAAAGCCGACGGTTTCCGCGTCGTCCGCCAGGTCCTGCTGGCGCGGCTGCTGGGCCTCACCTTCGTGCTCAAGCGCATGGAAAAGAACGAGGGCACGGCATCCAAGCGTTACGCGCTGCTGAACGAGGCTTTCCCCGAGACGAAGAAAATAAGCGAGGAAGAGGCCGAACACGAAAAGGCCCTCCTTGCCATGCTGGACGAGGAGCTGCTCCAGTACGTGGGCTCGATCGTCCTCGGTCTCAACGACGCCCTCGTCGAACTGACCGGGGCGCTGGCCGGTTTCACCCTCGCGCTCGCCGACAGCAAGATCATCTCCCTGGCGGGGCTCGTGACGGGGATCTCGGCCGCCTTTTCCATGGCGGCATCCGATTACCTGTCTTCCAAGGCCGAGGGCGATCCGCGCGCCGCCAAGTCGGCCGTCTACACCGGGGTCGCCTACCTGATCACCGTGATCCTCATGATCCTGCCCTTCCTGCTGCTGTCCAGCAAATTCGTCAGCCTCGCGCTCACGCTCTGCATCGTGGTCTGCATCATCTTCCTCTTCAACTATTACCTGTCGGTGGCCAAGGACCTGAATTTCAAGCGCCGCTTCTGGGAGATGACCCTGATCAGCCTCGGCGTGGCGGCTTTCTCCTTCTTCATCGGCTATATCCTGAAGGGAATGCTCGGGATCGATGCGTAGGCTCCGCCGCGCGACGTAAGCCGCCGCCGCAGGCGGCTCCGGCGCTAGCGCATTTCCCTGAGGGCTTCGGAGATGGAGTAGGCGCTGTCGCCTATGTTTTCGATGACGCGGATCGTATCGATGAAGAGCAATTCGGATCGGACCTCGGCGCCGGCCTTCAAGCGCTTGCGGGCGATCTTCTTGAGATCCGTCCGGAAAGCGTCGATTTTTTCCTCGAAGTCGAAGGCGACCTTGAGTTCTTCTTCGTTTATGGGTCCGTGTATCTTTTCCTTGACGAAGCGGAGGAAGTCCTCCACGAGAAGCGAGTAGGGCTCCAATTTCGCCATGTCCTTCTTTTCGAAGGGAAGCTTCTTCTTCAGGGACTTCTCCTCATGGTAGATGAGGGTGAGGCAGTCGTCGGTGATGATCTCCAGCTCGCTCACTACCCGGAGCTTGTGGCCGATGTTTTCCCGCGTTTTTTCGGTGATGTCCTGCCGCGCTATATCCAGCAGAAGCTTGGAAATCCCTTCCCTCATCGAATCGGCGTAGGCTTCCTGCCTGACGAAACGCTCCACGACGGCGTCGATGTCGGCGGGCGGCTCGGTCCTGGCCTTGCGGTAGGAGGAGAACATCGAAAGGGCCACGTCGGCCATATCGGCGATATCTTTACGCGCCTGCACTATGTTGAGTTCGGGAGCGCTCAGGAAAGGACCCGGAATGTAGACGAGGGGTTGCTCCGCCGCCGCGCCTTTCTTTTCCTTGATGAGCCAGGTGACGAGGGCCGCGTACTGGCGGGCGAAGGGGAAGAGCACGACGGTATTCGCCGCGTTGAACAGGGTATGCATCATCGCTATATGGGCGCCGGCGCTTAATACCGTGATTTCTCCGGGGACCGCGAAGTCGACGAAGGCCAGGAAGGGTTTGAACAGCATCACCACCCAGAGGGTCCCGAAGATGTTGAAGATGATGTGCGCCCAGGCCGCTCGTTTGGCGTTGATGTTGGCGCCCAGGGATACGAGGAAGGAATCGAAGGTCGTTCCGATGTTGGCTCCGAGGGTGATGGCGGCGGCCATCTCGAAGTTGATGATCCCTTTTGCGGACAGGCCGATGACGATGGCGATTGTGGCGCTGGATGCGTTGATCAGCATGGTGAAGACGGCGCCCACGAGGACGCAGGCGATTATGGTTATCCAGCCTTTCCCGGCGAAATCCTGCAGGAAGAGGAGGGCGTCGCCCGAAGGATCAGGAATGGCCTTGGACAGGAATTCGAGTCCGAGGAAGATGAGGGCGAAGCCCATGAGGGCTTCGCCGTAGCTGCGGAACGCGTCGCCGCGCTTCTTGATGAGGGACATGTAGAAGCCGAGGCCGAAGATAGGGACGGCCAAGGCGACGATGCTGTATTTCTGTATGCCGATGGCGGCCACGATCCAGCCGGTCAGGGTGGTTCCTATATTGGCGCCCATTATGACGCCGATGGACTGGACGAGGGTAAGGAGCCCGGCGTTGACGAAGGATACCACCATTACGGTGGTGGCTGACGAGGACTGGATCAGGATGGTGACGAGAACCCCGGTTATGGTCGCGAAGAAGGTGTTCTTCGTCATGAAGTTCACGGTTTTCTGCAACCGGTCGCCGGCTGCCCTCTGGATGCCGTCGGAGGTAAGCTGCATGCCGTACATGAAGAGCGCGAGCGCTCCGGCCAACTCAAGGCAGATCAGGATGATTCTCTGAATCAAGCGGATTCTCCTCTCGGGTCGGGGATCACGCGCGTGCGGTCCCGTAGTCCTCGAATGCCATTATTATACGAGGAAACGATGGGCTTGGTTAAGGGCGTCCGCGTGGAGGGATGCTCGTGCGGAGGATACGGAAGGCTGCAAATTCGTAAGATGCGGGGCGAAGTACCGGGAAAGGCCGGTCGCGATTCGGCCTGCATTTCCGTGCAAGTATGGGAAAGGGATGATCTCAGTATGCGAATACTTTGAAAGTACACTAGAATTGAGTTCGCCGGGGCGTTATTCTGCCAGAGGGCGGGGAATGTCCAACTCCGAAGGAGGTCCGCCATGACGAAGCATCTGTACCTGTCGCTCATGCCCGAGGCTCTCGTCGTCTCCCATCTCTCCCCCGAAGAATTCGGCGCGTACTACGCGGTCGGATCGGAAGGTAAAACGCAGGGACAAGCCGCGTTCTTCGAACTCGAAGATTCCTTCAGGCATCCGCAGTTTCCTCTCGACGAGGCCTTCGGCCGCTGCCTTCCGCACCCGGACGGCAGACCAAAGCGTTCCGTCTATGTCGCCGTTTACCGCGTCGTTGAGCATGTTCCGATCGATGCGATCAAACGCCTGTATCTGACCACAAAGGACGGGCGAACCCTCGGGATCGACCGTGCCGCTGACCTTCCGGAGGAGGCGGGCGGCCTTCACCTGTACCACGAGGTCGCGCCCCTGCATCCGCTCGTCGTCAGCACCCTCGGTCCTTCCGCTTTCCACGAATTCCTGATGCGAGGAGCTCGCAACCTCGCGGTGCCCGCACTTTGCTGGGCCGAGTTGCGCCTGGGCGAACTCGCCACCGATCCGGAGGGGGGGGAGATCCGCGATCTGCCGTATGAGAATATCGACCATCTGCGCAGCTGCCTTTCCCAGCTTAAGACGAAGTCGGTAACCACCAAGATCGTCGACCGCCTCCATCCCTCTTCCTTTTCGTACAGGGTCATAAAGAACGGAATTTTCTACGGGACCAGGGAGGGCTTGGCTTTCTTCGCGCTTCCCTCGGCGACCGCGCTGAAAGCCGATCACTACCATTGGTGGCGATCCGCTAACATGTAGATCGATTGAAATTCGACAGATAGTGTTCTTATTGTCGAAGGCTTGACGTATATAGGCCTGCTCGGCATTCTCTCTTCAAGGGTTGCATTCGCGGTCACCAGGAGGTATTGCTGCCATGGCTAACGACATATGGCTGTTAATCGGAATCGGTGCCGGGATAGCGTCCATCGCCGCATCTTTTGGATATTATCTGTGGGTGTCCAAGCAAGATGCCGGCACCGAGAAGGCTCAGAAGATTGCTCTCTGGATCAAGGAAGGCGCTGCGACCTACTTGGGGCTGCTGTATAAAACCCTTTTGGTGGTCGCCCTCGTGCTCGGCGTCGTAATCGCGCTGGTTTTTTCCGGTGACCCCGAGCGGCCGATGCACGGCTTGTATACCGCCCTGGCCTTCGGTTTCGGCGCACTCTGCTCGGCTGTCGCCGGTTACATGGGCATGTCCATCGCGGTCCGCGCGAACGTGCGCACCGCGACGGCCTGCTCCCGTTCCATCGGCGCCGGTTTCAACGTAGCCTTCAAGGCGGGCGCCGTGATGGGACTGGCGATGGTCGGCATTGCCGTCATCGGCATGAGCCTCATCTACTTGATCACCCATGACGTCGAGATCGTGCTCGGCTTCAGCTTCGGCGCCTCCTCCCTCGCGCTTTTGGCGAAGGCCGGCGGCGGTATCTTCACCAAGACCGCGGACATTGCGGCCGATCTTGTCGGAAAGGTCGAAGTCGGCATCCCCGAAGACGATCCCCGCAATCCGGCGGTAATCGCGGACAACGTCGGCGACAACGTCGGCGACGTCGCCGGCATGGGCGCGGATATCTTCGATTCCTATGTCGCGGCAGCCGTCGCTTCCATGCTGCTCGGCGCCTCCTTTGCCGCTACCATCGGGGTCCAGTACATCGTACTGCCCCTGATCCTCTGCATCCTAGGCATCGTCAGTTCCCTGATCGGCTTGCAGTTCGTGAAGGTCGGCGCGGACGGGAAGCCCGGACGCGCCCTCAACTTCGGCACGGTGTTCTCCTGCGTGGTGTTCGCCGTCCTTGCGACCGCGTTTTTCGCGGCCGTCAACCTGGGCACCGGAACCGTCGTCTTCAACTGGGGCGCCCTCATCGCCACGGTCGCGGGCCTCGCGATCGGCGTCATCATGGGCTTCACGACCGACTACTTCACGAACGACGAGCACATGCCCGTTCGGAACGTCGCCAACGTCTCCGGCTCGGGAACGGGACTGACCATCATCACCGGCTTCAGCTACGGCCTGGTGTCCGTCGCGCCTGCCATCGTCGGCATCGTGGCCGCGACCCTCGTGTCCAACTTCGCGGCGCAGGCCTTCGGGCTTCCCGGCATCTACGGCGTCGGCATCGCCGCGGTCGGCATGCTCTCCCTGACCGGCATCGTCGTCTCCAACGATGCCTACGGTCCCATCGTAGACAACGCCAAGGGCATCGCCGAGATGTCGGACATGCCCCACGAGGTCGTGGACACCGCCGACGTGCTGGATTCCGCCGGAAACACCGCCAAGGCGATCACCAAGGGCTTCTCCATCAGCGCCGCGGCCCTGACCGTGCTCGCGATGTACGCGGCTTACAGCGAAGTCATCTCCAAATACTCTGGGACCAAGCTCGTCCTTGACCTGCAGGATCCTATGGTGCTTTCCGGCATTTTCCTCGGCTGCATCGTTCCCGCGCTTTTTTCGGCCCTCCTGATGCTCGCGGTCACGAAGAACGCGTTCATCATGATCGAAGAAATCCGCCGCCAGTTCAGGGCGGACCCGGGTATCCTCGCGGGAACGTCCACGCCTGATTACAAGACCTGCATCTCGATCGCGTCCTCCGGCGCGATGCGGGCTCTGGCCGTTCCGGCCGCGCTCGCGGTCCTGCTCCCCCTAGCCATCGGTTTCATCCTCGGGCCGTCGGCGCTCGGCGGTTTCCTCGGCGGCGCGATCTTCACCGGCGTCGTCTTCGCCCTGCTCATGTCGAACGCGGGCGGACTGTGGGACAACGCCAAGAAGTACGTGGAAGCCGGCAACTGCGGCGGACCCGGATCGGAAGCCCACAAGGCCGCCGTCGTCGGCGACACGGTCGGCGATCCCTTCAAGGACACCGCGGGTCCCTCGCTCAACACCCTGATAACTGTGATGAGCCTGGTCGCGAGCCTCTTCGCTCCCCTCATCGCCCGCTTCCATTTGTTCTGATTCCAAGCGGCCTAAACCTCGGTTTCCGGCACGTTCTCGTTTACGAGGGCGTGCCTTCGTGTTACTATCCGACATTAAGTACGACGTTCCTCCATGACACCGTACAACTTATCGTAAAGGCGGAATTCCAATGCAAGAACTATTCATCGGCTTCACGTCGGTCACATGGCAGTCGGCGGCGATGATCGGCGTCGGCATCCTGTTGATCTGGCTTGCGGTCAAGAAGGAATACGAGCCCATGCTCCTTCTTCCGATCGGCTTCGGCACCATTCTGGTGAATCTGCCCCTGTCCGTCGTTTTCGAGCATGAAGGAGCTCCCGGCTTCCTGAAGCTCCTTTTCGACGCGGGCATCGCGACCGAGCTCTTCCCTGTCCTGATCTTCATCGCGATCGGCGCCATGTGCGACTTCCGGCCGATGTTCAAGAATCCGGTCATGATGTTCTTCGGAGTCGCGGCCCAGTTCGGCATCTTCGCCACGGTGATCATCGCCCTGCTGCTCGGCTTCGACCTCAAGGTAGCCAGCGCGATCGGCATCATCGGCGCCGCCGACGGTCCGACCTCGATCTTCGTCGCGACCCGTTTCGCAAAGGACTATCTGGGGCCGATCTCGGTCGCCGCATATTCGTACATGGCCCTCGTGCCTCTCATCCAGCCGCCGGTCATCAAGGCGCTCACCACCAAGCACGAGCGCATGATCAAGATGACGGCCCACGAGACGAACCTGCCCAAATCCCTGATCGTCTCCTTCCCCATCATCGTCACCATCGTCGCGGGCCTCGTGGCGCCGATGTCCGTGCCCCTCATCGGCTCGCTGATGTTCGGAAACCTCGTCCGCGAGTGCGGAGTCCTGGACCGCCTGTCTTCGGCAGCCCAGAATGAGCTGGCCAATATCGTGACCCTGCTCCTCGGCATCACGATCGGCTCTTCCATGAGCGCCGCAAAATTCCTGAATCCCACCACGCTCATGATCCTCGGCATGGGCTTGGTCGCCTTCGTGTTCGACACGGCCGGCGGCGTCCTGTTCGCCAAGTTCCTGAACCTCTTCCGCAAGGAAAAGATCAACCCGATGGTCGGCGCCGCCGGCATCTCCGCCTTCCCGATGAGCGCGCGCGTCATCCAGAAGATGGCGACCGCCGAGGATCCGAACACCTTCATCATCATGCAGGCCGTCGGCGCCAACGTCTCGGGCCAGCTCGGCTCGGTCATGGCCGGCGGCATCGTCCTCGCCCTCGTCCCGATACTCCTGGGGTAATCGAATGAACGATATTATCGAATCCGTCCGGCTCGGTTCCGACGTCGGAAAAGGCTTGTTCCTCATGGCTTGCGGCATGGGCTTCGTCTTCGCCGTCCAAGTGATCTTTTACCTCATCATAAAGATTTGGCCGAGGGCGAAAGCCTAGTCTCCGATTCCGGGGATCCAGCTTGACATTGCGGCGAGACTATCCAAGAGTGTAGGTATCTTTACCAGGAGGCCTACATGAAAAGGAATCCCCTTCGTTCAGCACTCGTCATGTCGATCCTGCTTCTGCCCGGCTTGGCGTTCGCGCAGAATTTCACGCTGAAGCTTGCCCACCTGAACGCCCAGCAGCCCTTCGAAGTCGCCTCCGCCGCCATGGCGGAGGTCTTCAAGGCCGAGGTCGAATCCAACTCCAACGGCCGCATCAAGGTCGAGATATATCCGAACGGCGTGCTCGGCAAGGAACCGGAGACGATGGTCCAGGTGAAGGCCGGCGTCGTCCAGTCCTACATCTCATCCTCCGGCGGCATGGCGCAGTTCTATCCGATGATAGACGTCACCAACATGCCATTCGCTTTCTCCAGTTACAACGTCGGCTACAAGGTCTACGACGGAGCCTTCGGCAAGGACCTCGCCAAGGACATAGAGGCGAAGGCCGGGTTCAGGGTCCTCGGTTTCGGGGAATCGGGCGGCTTCTTCGCCATCACCAATTCCAAAAAACCCATTAAATCCCCCGCCGACATGAAGGGCATCAAGCTGCGGACCATGGCCCTCCCCCTGCACCAGGAGATCGTGAAGTCCCTGGGCGCTTCCCCGACGACCGTCGCCTGGGCCGAGGTCTATACCTCCCTGCAGACCGGAGTGGTCGACGGACAGATGAACCCGATCTCCATCATCGCGATGGCGAAGTTCCAGGAAGTCCAGAAATACATCACCCTGACCAGCCACCTGTACGCGCCTTACATCTGGGTCATCAACCCGAAATTCTATTACGGACTTCCGGCCGACCTGCAGGCGGTAGTCACCGACGCTTCCCGGACGGCGGTACTCGCCGGACGCGGCCTTTCCCGCATCATCGACGCCAGCGACAAGGGACTCCCGACCCTGGCGACGAAGATGGAAGTCTACGTGCCCAGCGCGGGCGAGATGAAGCAGTTCCGCGACGTGACCATGCCTGCCGCCCGCAAGTTCATGTCCGACAAGTACAAGAAGGACGGCGAGGCTTGGGTGGACCAGTTCTACTCCGCCATCGACCAAGCGGAGAAAGAACTCGGCAACTAAGGCCCAATCCCGTATCGGGGCGGTTTCGCTGATGCGGGGCCGCCCTTCCCGTCCTACGAGGTGTCCGTGCTCAAAGACAGCGTTTTTATCTCTGCGGTCGACAGGCTATCGTCGTTGTTGGACAAGGCCGTCGGCGCGCTCTGCGGCCTTTTTTTCGGCACCATGACCTTCATCGTCCTTCTCGGGGTGTTTTTCCGTTACGTGCTGAACATGCCGCTCAGCTGGGTGGAGGAAACTTCCCGTTACCTGATGATCTGGGGCGCGTCTTCGGCTATCAGCTTGGGCATCAAGGCCGACGAGCACGTCGGTCTGACGGTGCTTCTCGATTCGCTGAAATCGCGTCTGTTGAAGGGTGTTCTCTATACCTTCGTGATGTTTTCGGCGCTGGCGTTTTTTTCCGTACTCCTTGTCTATTCGTTGCGGATGGTGAAGGACGCCCAGTCCATGCAGACCCAGGCGCTCGGCGTTTCCATGGCGATCCCCTATCTCGCCATTCCGGTGTCCATGGTCTTTGCCGTCCTCCAGCTCATCCTGAGCTTCATCCTGCGCATCGCGCGCGACGGCGTCCCCAAGCACGAACTCTCCGTCATCGATATCTAGGAGGCGCGCCTTGTTCCTTTCGATCGTGATCATATTTTTCGCCTTCCTGGCGCTCGGCGTGCCCATCGGCGTGACCCTCGGCTTGGCGGGACTGTCCGGACTGTACCTGATGGGGACCGGGATAGGACTATTCTCGATGGCGCCCCTGCAGTACTTCTCTGGTCTGGACATGTTCACCCTGATGGCCATGCCGTTCTTCATCCTGGCCGGCGAGATCATGAACAAGGGAGGCATCACCACCCGGTTGGTGCGCTTCGCCAACATCCTGTCGGGGAACCTGCGCGGGGGCTTGGCCCACGCCAACATCATCGCCAGCGTCTTCTTCGCCGGCATGACCGGAGCGGCGGTTTCCGACACGGCCGCCCTCGGGACCATGCTTATACCCGCGATGAAGGAAGATGGCTACGACCTGGATTTTTCCGCGGCCGTGACGGCAGCTTCCTCCATCATAGGCCCGACCATCCCGCCCTCCAACATGATGGTCATATACGGTTCGCTGATGAACGTTTCCATAGCGGGCTTGTTCGCGGCCGGCTTCCTGCCCGGCCTGGTTTTGGCGGGTCTGCTGATGCTGCTCTCCGCCTATATCTCCTATAAACGCGGCTATCCGCGGGGAAAGAAGACGACCCTGAAGGAAAAGATCTTCGGCCTGAAGGATGCGACCATCCCCCTGCTCATGCCGATCATCATCCTGGGAGGTATACTTTCCGGAACTTTCACCCCGACGGAGGCGGCCGCGGTCGCCGTACTGTACGCCGTGGTCATCGGATTCTTCGTGCTGAAGACCCTGAAGGTGGCCGATCTCGGCCCGATGTTGATCAAGACCGCGCGGATCACCGGAGTCGTCTTCCTCATCATCGGCGCGGCTTCCATCCTGAGCTGGGTCCTCGCTATAAACCAGATCCCTGAGTCCATTGCCAAGTTGCTCCTTGCCACGACGGACAATCCCAAGCTCATCCTGTTGCTGATCCTCCTACTTATGCTCATCGTCGGGATGTTCATGGACATCGCGGCGGCGCTGATCATTCTCGGCCCCATCCTGCATCCGATCGCGATGTCGATAGGCATGGATCCCATTCATTTCGGCATTACCATGGTCCTGTCCCTGAACATCGCCCTCATGACCCCTCCGGTCGGAGCCTGCCTCTTCGTCGCCTGTTCGATTTCCAAGCTGACCCTGGCCCAGCTCAGCAAGGCGATCTGGCCCTTCATCATCGTGGAGGTGGTCGCCCTGTTCCTGGTGGCTTACATTCCCGAGATTTCCCTCTTCCTCCCCCGACTGCTCGGATTCTGATATAACGTACCGCATGCAAGACAATTCAGGCGGCTTCGGCGGACTCCCGCTGAAGCCGTCCACCCTCCGGACCCTCATCCAGCTGGGCTACCTTGAACCGACAGCCGTCCAGGCCGAGGGACTGCCCCACGCCCTTGCCGGCAAGGATCTGATAGCCCAGGCCGAGACCGGCAGCGGCAAGACGGCCGTTTTCGCCCTCGCGTTGCTGGCCAACCTCAACCAGCGCCGCTTCGCCGCCCAGTCCCTGGTCCTCTGCCCGACGCGGGAGTTGGCGGACCAGGTGGCCGCGGAGATACGCCGCCTGGCCCGCGGCGACGAGAACGTGAAAGTGATCGTTCTCTGCGGCGGCGTTCCCCTCCGGAACCAGACTTCCAGCCTCGCCCACGGCGCCCACGTCGTCGTCGGCACTCCCGGCCGTATCATGGACCATCTGGAACGCGGCTCGCTGAGGCTGGACGCGGTGAACACCCTCGTGCTGGACGAGGCCGACCGGATGCTGGACATGGGCTTCGTGGACGACATGATCAGGATCGCAGCCGCCTGCCCGGCAGAGCGGCAGACCCTCCTCTTCTCTGCGACCTATCCCGAAGGCATCGAAAAGCTCGCCGCCCGTTTCCTGAAGAATCCCGTGCGCATCAGCGCCGAGGTCCGCAGGAGAGACGACGCGATCGACGAGCGCGCGTACGAGGTGAGGGAGGAAAATCGCTTTGACGCCGTCGCATCGCTGCTCACGCATTTCCGCCCCGAAAGCGCGCTGGCCTTCTGCAACACACGCCTGCGCTGCCGCGACCTCACTGAAGACTTGCGGCGACGCGGTTTTAGCGTGCTGGAACTGCAGGGAGAACTGGACCAATGGGAGCGCGAACAGGTCCTGGCCCGCTTTTCCGGCAGGAGCGTGGGCGTCCTCGTGGCAACCGACGTCGCCTCGCGCGGCCTGGACATCGAACGGCTGGAAGCTGTCGTGAACGTGGATATCAGCCCCGATCCCGAAGTCTACACCCATCGCGTCGGGCGTACGGCCCGCGCCGGAGAGACGGGCCTGGCGCTGAGCCTCTTCGACGCGGGGGAGCTGGCGCTAATAAAGCGGATAGAGGGATACCGAAGCCGGGAAATCCCCCGCTTCGACCTGCCCGCTCTTCCGCCCACCGAAACGCCGCCCCCGATGCCGCCCATGGCCACCCTGCAGATCCTGAGCGGTCGCAAGGACAAGATCAGGGCCGGCGATGTGCTCGGCGCGCTGACGGGAGATGCCGGCTACGCAAAGGAACGGATCGGCAGGATCAAGATCAGCGAAAGCTGCGTATACGTCGCTGTCGAGCGCGCGATGGCCGAGGAAGCCGTGCGCAAGCTGAATGAGGGTAGGATCAAAGGAAAGAGCGTCCGCGTCCGGCTGCTCGGTTATTCATAGGATGACGGGGCGCCGGACCTGCCGGTCGCGGAGTCTTGCGCTACAGGCAAGTCGGAAAGGTCTGCTCCGATGACTTGACGAGGCTTAGCCTTCCGACTAACCTGTACTACATGCAAAATGGAGATGTACTTACATCGAAGAACGCCCGGATCTACGCCTGGCTGCGGGCTGAGTTCGAGGCGGGACGGATCGCCGCGGGGGAGCGCCTTCCCTCGGAGAACGAGCTCTGCGCCCGTTTCGGCGCGTCCCGGCCTGCGGTCAGGCAGGCCGTGGCCCGGCTCGCGCACGAAGGCGCGGTCCGGACTGTCCGGGGCAGCGGCAGCTTCCGTTCGGAACCGCCCGCCAACGCGTCGCGCGACATAGCACTCGTGCTTCCCGCCCTTTCTTCCTATATCTATCCGGAATTGGTGGAGGCGGCCAACGCGGCCCTACGCGCCCGCGGTTTCCAGACCCTTCTGGACTGCACGGGCGGAGACCCGGAAGCCGAGCGCGCCATCCTCAGGTCACTGAAGGTGCGGCGGCCGGCGGGCATCATCGTTTCTCCCTGGCAGGGTTGCCCGGCGGGATCAGACCCCGTCGAGGACGCGCGGACGAATCTGGTCCTGCTCAGGGATTTGCGTTCGGCGGGGATAGCCGTCCTGCTTCTGGACAACGAGTTGGGCGATGAGACTTTCAACTCAATCGTTCTGGATGATCGCGCCGGCGGGGCGGCCGCGGCCGAATTCTTCCTCGCGCGCGGCCTGGGCGACGCCGCCGTCGTATGGAAATCCGGACATGCGCCTTTTCTTTCGCGGCGCGACGGATTTTTGGAGCGGATGGCATCAGCCGGCGCGGGAAACTCCCTTGGCGTTGACGGCGCGGGCGCGGCCGGTGTTGCCGCGGCTTTGTCGGCATTCGCGGCAGCCGGCAGCGGGCTGCCCCGCGCCTTCTTCTGCACCAACGACGAGCTTGCGTTCAGCCTGATCGAGGCCCTGATCGGCCGGGGTTTCCGGGTCCCGGAGGACATCGCGGTGATCGGTTTTGACGATTCCCCGCCGGCCCGCGTGCGGAATCTTTCCAGTTTTGCTTACCCCTCGCGCTGGATCGGGACGCGGGCGGCGGAACTCATGGAAGAAGCGCTTTCCGGGGAGCCGACTCGGGCGCGGACAAGGATAGCCATAGAGAGCGTCCTCGTCGAACGGGATTCGACGCGAGGATTTGAAAGGAGCGAATCATGATCGACCATTTCCATTCGGGGAAGCCCTGGGAATCCCCCGAGCTCGTTTCCAGGAATCGTCTGCCGATGCGCAGCCCGTTGTTCCCCTTCCCGGACGCCGGCGCTGCGCTGCGGGACGCTCTCGCCGGGCCGCGGGGCAGGTCGAAGAATCCAGGCGGACTTCCCGCCGGCACGCCCTGGGTCCTGACCCTGGACGGCGACTGGCGCTTTTCCCTAGCTTCCTGTCCGGAGGCTGTTCCCCCGCACTGGAACGGGGAGGACTTTGACGATTCCGCCTGGTCTTCCATCAGGATTCCCGGTTCCTGGTCCCTGCAGGGCCATGACAAGCCCCATTACACCAACGTCGTGATGCCCTTCGGCAACACGCCGCCTTCATCGCCCGCCACCAATCCGACGGGATTGCACCGGACCACCTTCGAACTCCCCGCAGGCTGGAAAGGGCGCCGCGTCGTGCTCAGGGTGGGAAGCGCAGAGAGCTTCCTTTCGGTCTGGGCCAACGGGACGGAGGTAGGATTTTCCAAGGATTCCCGCCTGCCGGCGGAATTCGACCTGACCCCCTTCCTCCATGAAGGACGGAACGCGCTCGCGCTGATGGTGATCCGCTACTCCGATTCCAGCTTCATCGAGGACCAGGACCAATGGTGGCTCGGCGGTCTGCACCGGAGCATAACGCTGTACTCGACCGAAGCCGCCTGGATCGGGGACCTGGACGCGCGGCCGGTCCTTTCGGAGGACTTCCGCTCCGGCAGCGTCGAACTCGTCGCTTCGATCGGTTTCTCCTCCGATCCAGCGCGCGACTCGCTGCCTGAGGGCTCGGCGGCGACCGACTACGACCAGGCGGCAGCGAGTTCCGGAGCCGCCCTTTCCGGCGACGGAAAAGCTTACCTCGTGCGTGTCCGTCTGTTCGCCCCGGGGTCTGATCCCAAAGCTCCGGGCGCGGGGACCGAGCTGGAGGTCGGTACGTTCTACCGCTCGAGCCGCTGGGAGGCGCGTTTTTCCATGCCCGTAGCTGCGCCGGCGCTCTGGAGCGAGGAGTCGCCGAACCTTTACGTCCTGGTCGTCACCCTGATGGATCCGTGCGGCCGGGAAATCGAAAGCGAGGCCTGCAGGATAGGTTTCCGGAACGTCCGTGTGCGTGACAGCGCCCTGCTCGTCAACGGCAAGCGGATAATCTTCAAGGGGGTCAACCGGCACGAGCACGACGAAAAGACGGGCAAGACCCTGACGACGGAATCCATGGTCCGCGACATCGAGCTGCTGAAACGGCACAATTTCAACGCGGTCCGGACCTCGCACTACCCGGACGACGAGCGCTGGTACGAGCTCTGCGATGAATTCGGCCTGTACGTCTTTGACGAGGCCGACATCGAAAGCCACGCGTACTACAACCACCTGTGCCGCGATCCGCGCTGGCTGCTCGCCTTCACGGACCGGGTCTCGCGCATGGCCATCCGCGACAAGAACCACGCTTCGGTGATCGTCTGGTCCCTCGGCAACGAATCCGGTTACGGCCCCAACCACGACGCGGCCGCCGGCTGGCTGCGTTCCTTCGATCCGTCGCGTCCGCTGCACTACGAGGGCGCCTGCCGTCCGGACTCGGGGCAGGGGCCCCATCCCCTGGACTCGGCGGGAAGGGGCAAGGCAGCGACCGACATCGTTTCGACGATGTACCCGACCGTCGCGTTCCTTGCGGAATGGGACCGTTCGAATACGGACGACCGGCCATTCATCATGTGCGAATTCTCCCACGCGATGGGCAATTCCAACGGCAGCCTCTCGGACTATTGGGAGCTGGTCGAATCGGGCCGCGCCCTCCAGGGCGGCTTCATCTGGGAGTGGATGGACCACGGACTGCTCGTGGGTCCGGGAGGAGCCGATACGCCGACGAGCGTTTCGCCAGCCGGCGCGAACGCCTCCGCGGCCGATTCGTCGGCCGCGGGGAAGGCTTGGCGTTACGGGGGGGATTTCGGGGAGACGCCGGCGGACCTGGATTTCATCGCTGACGGCCTGGTGTTCCCCGACCGGACGCTCAAGCCGGTTATGGCGGAATGCGCCTTCCTTTTCCGTCCGGTCCGCGTTTACGCGGCCCTTCCCGCCATCAGGCATGTACGCGCCGCGCGGCACGCGGGCTCTCCGCCTGCGAGCGCCGGGGCGCGTTTCGGACGGGTATTCATCGAGAACCGGTACGATTTCAACGACCTTTCAGGCCTGGAGCTTGAGTGGTCGGTCGTTTCCGGCGACGGCGTGGTCGCGCGGGGAAGCGCGGCCTTGCCGGCGATTCCCGCCGGCGGCATCGAACCGGTGGATCTGGGCCTTCCCGTTTCGGGCGCTGCGGGCAACGATCTCCGCCGGGCGTTGCGGGAAGGCGAATGCGTCCTTCTGCTGGATTTCGCCCTTGCGGCTGACCGCGCATGGGCCACCAAGGGCCATGTCGTCGCCCGCGAGCAGCTTCCGCTCTCGGGTCCCGCCGCGCGCCCGTGCCGTAAGTCGCCGTCTCCCGCCGTTGGCACTGGTTTCTCGGCCGAAGGTTTCCTTTCTTCCTTGAGGTCATCCTCGGGGACGGAACTCCTGGCCGAACCCTTGATGCCCTGCCTCTTCCGCGCCCCCACGCAGAACGACGGCCTGAAGAACTTCATGGGCTTCCGCGGGAAACCCGATTTCTCCTTCTATTACACCGACAAGCCCATGTACGGTTGGCTGGACGCGGGGCTGGACGACCTGCGCCATGAACTCGAATCGAGGGAGGAGGACGGCGGCGTCCTGCGCATGGTCCACCGCATCGGGACGGCGAAAGGCGTTTCGGTCGGCAGCTTCCTGCAGACCTGGACGCGGGACGAAGGAACCGGCGGCATCCGCGGCGACTTCGTCTTCGACCTGAATCCCGAGTTGCCCGAGTTGCCGCGGGTCGGCCTCCGTTGCCGCCTCGATCCGGCCTTTGACTCGGCACGCTGGTTCGGCCTCGGCCCGCACGAGGCCTACTCCGACCGGAAGGCGTCCGGGCGGCTCGGCGTCTGGTCGGAGTCTCTGGCGGGACTTTCGGTTCCCTACATCGTCCCCCAGGAGAACGGGAACCGGCATGGAACCCGATGGGTGGAGCTTTCGGCCGCATCCGGTGGACGGGATCGTCTGAAAATCCGGGGGGAGAACCCCTTCGACTTTTCCCTTACTCCGTATTCCGAAGCCGAACTCTGGGAAGCCAAGCATTGGGATCGGCTCATGCCCTTCGCGGAGGCAGCGGAACGGGGCGCTTTTCTGCATCTGGATGCCGCCCAGCGGGGATTGGGAACCGCCACTTGCGGACCGGACGTCCTGGAACGCTACAGGCTCAGGCCCGGCGTCTACCGCCTGTCGCTTTACCTGGACTCGTAGGCTTCAATACACGCCTTTCCCGTTCAGGTACTCGCCGAGACGGCGGTCGAGGATGAGCACGTGGACGAGGAGGCGGTGCTTATAGTAGGAGATGAGTTCGGACGACCGGATCGAAGGTGTGGAAGCCTTCATGGACGCAAGCCCCGCAGTCAGGACTTCGTGCTCTTCTATATGGCCCGCGGCGTCCGGGTAACCTTGTCCCCTCATGAGCGCGTTCTCGGCAGCGAGGTGGCCGCGGGCTACGGATGCGGTTTTCCGGATCAATTTCTTGAGTTCGGGGGTGTCGCCGGAGTCCAGGTAGCTGAGGAAGGTCGTCTGGACGAGTTCGAACAGTCGCCTGTGGCCTTCGTCGATGCATGCGACGTTTACGGAATATTCGGCCGTCCATTCCAGCGGCAATTGGGCATGGAGAGCGGCTATCCGCTTCTCGAAGGCTTCCTGCAGGCGCCAAAGTAGGATCGGTTTCTCCAGAAGCTGTTCAGTCCCGATGAATAACAGTTCCGCGTCCGTTTCGGCCAGGCAATTGAAGAGCCGGTTGGAGCCGAACAGCACGCGCTCCTCTCCGAAAGTTCCTCCCGCGGCCACCCGCTCGATCAATTTCTTTCCGGATTCCAGCGTGAGGCTGCCCGAGGCGACGGCATAAACGCCGTCCAGTAGTTCCACCCTTGTTCCTGCTTGGACGGCGACGCGTTCCGCCGAAGCGGAGAATCCCTTCAGCAACCCTCCGGACAGGGGAGCGGCGAAGAGATCCGTCGCGGCAAGGACCGCTTCATCCTCGTGGTGGGCTCGGGATCTAGCCGCCGCGGTTTCGTCCGCGCATGCGCCGGAAGCCTCGCCCGCGCTTTCGGCGAAGTCGCCCTCGGCGATGACGACGCTCGCTTCGCCGAACTCCGGACGGCGGCCGAGCTTGAGTTCGGCTTCAGTAAGCGGCAAAGCCGTGTGGGAAAAAAGCAACTCTCCCGATGCGTCGTCACGGAAATCCGCGGCGCAACCGTGGATCATGCCGCCGCCTATATCTATCTTCTTGAAGTCCGCGGGCGTCAGGTAGGCGCGCTTGACGGCTTCGACGTCCCCGCGGGACATGCCGTTTTTGGCCGGATCGTCTGTCGTCATGCGGTCAAGCACCGAAAAGGAAGCGATGTCGGCCAGATGGGCGAAGCTTCGCCTGCCGTGTTTTCCCTCGGCGCTGAAGAAATATACGTCCGTCTCCACCGGGTGCGGGGAGAACTGGGGCATCACGGAGAGTCCGTCCACATCGTTCCATGTCCCTTCGGCCAGATCGCGGAAATCGAAGAATCGTTCGATCGCGTGCTCGCTGAGATCGGCCAGCGCGCGAAGTTTGCGGACTACCGAGGCCCGTACGGGGGGAGTGGAGAAGAATACGAGGCGTTTTTCGGCCTGGAGCAGGGAGGTGAGGCCGGCGAAGTGATCATCGTGGGCGTGCGTCTGGAAGATTCCGGAAAGGTCCGGAACGCCGAGTCCGAGGGCTTCCAGGCTTTCGAGGATGTTCGGCCCCGCGTCCACCAGATAGAGGTTGCCGCGGAAGACGACAAGGCTTCCCGTGCACGGGCGCGTCGGATCCCAGCCGTCGCCTTCCCCCAGGTGATAAACAGCGAATCCGCAGCGTTCCACCCTTTTCTTCGGCAAAGTATAGGGGGAAGAGTAGGAGACGCCCGGAGGAAGGTTAAGGTCCACTTCGACCGTTTCTCCGCCGAACAGGAATTCGTAGCGATTCATGCCCTTGCGGCAAAGGAATGCGCCGTTCCGGAGTTCGATCGCGTCCTTGTCTATGATACGGAGGTCCAGCAACTCATCGGTGGGCTTGATCCTGCCGAAGGCGAAAGCGAGTTTAATCCGCATCCTTTCGGCCGCGACCGCGGGAGACAGGCCGGCGGCCCGCAATTCCTTGATCGTGGAAAGACCGTAGTTGCCGAGGTGGATGTACCGGCTCTGCGCATCGATCTGGTCGCGGAGGCCGACGATCAGGGGGCGGAGGCCCGTGTTTCCCGGATGCCCGGGAATGAGCATGCCCTGGCGGTAGAGCATCTGGAGCACGGGGAATTCGGCGAGGTTGGAGAAACGGCCGTTCTGGACGGGCGCGTCGGAAAGGAGGATGGCGTTCGGGCCGGTTTCGAAACTGACGTCGCCGATTTTCCGCGGAAGGATCGCGCCGTGCACGAAAAGGAATTTCACCGCGTTTTCGGGACAGCCGCAGAGAACCGACAGCCCCGCTTCCGGTATCTGGACGTAAAAGACTCCGTTGGCGATTTTCTTTTTTATCATCACCGATGCCGAACCATCATGAAATAATAGCTCCCTTCTCGCATATCGTCCAATGGCCCGCTATAATTATTGAATTCAATGGAGGCTGTTCATGAAAACCAATATGGGTCTGGTCGATCGAATCGTTCGGGTCATTCTGGCTATCGTGGTCGCGGCGCTGTATTTTACCGGACAGATCGGCGGCGTTGCCGCGATCGTGCTCGGGATACTCGCCCTCGTCTTCCTCGCAACAAGCGCTTTAGCCATCTGTCCGCTGTACCTGCCCTTCGGACTTTCCACGAAAAAGAAGGAATAGCGTCCGGCGGACGCAAGCGTCCATTATCGATTACAACCGTTCGTTCGCTTGACTCCCGGCGGACGAACGGGTACTAACTACCACACCATATGAAAAATTTCGGTTCACTCCGGTTCTACCGCGAGTCCCTTTCCATCGCACTGCCGGTGATGCTCCAGCAGCTCATAATGAGCCTCGTCTCGCTCATCGACAACTTCATGGTCGCCGGTCTCGGCGACGCCAAGATGGCGGCCGTCAACGTGGCCAACCAGATCAATTTCGTCTACCTGGTGGTGCTCTGGACCTTGTGCGGTGCGGGCGGCATCTACATGGCGCAGTTCCGCGGAGCCCAAGACGAGGAGGGAATGAAGCAGGCGTACCGTTTCAAGACGATTTTCGCCTTTCTCATCTCCGCGACGCACTTCATCCTCTGCTGGGCCATTCCCGAACAGTTGATCGCCGTCATGACGCGGGGCAACGCGGCCCAGGCCGAGATTGTCCGATACGGCGCCGAATACCTCCGTGTCGTCTCCTTCACCTTCTTCCCCATCGCGATCTCCACCGCGATAGGTACGGCTTTCCGTGAAATCGGGAAGCCGCGGATCCCGCTGATCATCTCTGTGGCCGCGACCCTCGTCAACACGGTAGGCAACTGGCTTCTCATTTACGGAAATCTCGGCGCCCCCCGTCTGGAAATCGCGGGCGCCGCCATCGCTACGATCATCGCCCGTGCGGTGGAGGTCGTCTGCTTTCTCGTCTATGTCCGTACCCGGAAAACGGCATTTTTCGTGCCCCTGTCGAGACTCGGAGCGGTCGACGCGAAATTGATCAGGACCATAATCGGCAAATCCGGCATGATGCTCGCTTCGGAAACCACCTGGGTGGTCTCCGAGACGGTCGTCACTTCGCTGTACAACGGTCGGGGCGGAGCCGAGGTCGTCGCGGGTATGGCCGCCGGCTGGACCATCGCGAACGTCTTCTTCCTCGTGTTCGCCGGGATCCACACCGCGACGGCGGTGATCGTCGGCGGATCGCTCGGAGCCGGGAAGCTGGATGAAGCGCGGGACAAGGCGCGCTGGCTGAAAGGCGGATCCCTTGTAGCCGGCTGCGTCGTCGCGTTAGGCGCGGTCCTTTCGACCCTGGGCATCCCGTTCGTGTTCGGAAACCTGACTCCGGACGCGCGTTCGGTCACCGTCGGACTCGTGTCCGTGATCGCGGCCTATATGCCGGTCTGGACCGTACTGAACGCCCAGTTCGCCATCGCGCGTTCCGGCGGGGATACCAGCCTCGGCATGTACGTGGACGTGACGGTCAACCTCCTCCTCTTCATCCCGGGTGCCTTCGCCCTGACCATCTTTACGCCCTTGGGCCCGGTGCCCATGTTCGCCATCGTGAAGACGACGGATTTCGTGAAGTACGCGATCGCGCGCTGGCATCTGAAGAAGGAACGCTGGGTGAAGAACCTGACTACCGCCGAAGTTGACGCCGCCTAAGGCTTGAGGCTGTCTATGTCCCCGACCAGCTCCGCCCCGGCTGCGACGGCCGAGGAGTCGAAAAGAATTTCGTCGGTCCTGCCACGCCGCCTTTTCAGGACGATGCGCACCCAGGAATCCACGCTTTCCGTGATGCGGCGCGACATCGCGCCTTCCACGGGAGCCTGCAGGGTAGCGGAGCTGGACCGCCTGACGAGTATCTCCATCTTGTAGGTCCGGTCGCCGAGAAGGATGCGGACCGCGCCGTCCACGTTCTCAAGCAGGTCGATCCGGGCGCGCGTGTAATTGGCGAAACGGTATTCGACCCCCTTGGCTAGCAAGAGGCAGATGAAGCCGTTGAAAGAGGATCCGCGCCACGGGACCCGCGCGAGGCTGAAGGAGAAGGAGGCGGGGACCGCCGTCGATTCGAAACTATTGCTTTGGATCCATACCCAGGCCGAAGGCATCGACCTGCCCCAATCCTTTTCGATGTAACCTCTGCCGGACGCGAAGGCGATGCGCTCGTCGGCTTCATTTCCATTACTCCGCAGCTCCAGCGTCCCGTCCACGGAATGGTCCAGGCTTGCGATGCCGTGGGAGCACTCCATGAAGGGCGCGAATGCGTAGGGGCCCATGACTCCGGGGCGGAACAGGCTACGAACAGGTCGGATCGCATCCGTGAAGGCAAGGTCGGCGCGGATCCCGCCCGCCTCGTCGGCGAGGTCGGCGGAAAGGCCGGTAAGTGAGAAGCGGTTATCGGCGATGCGGATCCCGAAAGGCGAGTCGCTGAACGAAAAGGCGGACGCGGGGAAGGTGAAATACCGGCTCGCCCCCGTCATGCCGTCGATGGTCTGGATGAAGGCATGGTCGCCGGTATCGGAACGCGATATGCCCGGGATGAAGGCGAAGCCCCTGGCCCCCTTGGTCGGATTGGCTGTTCCCGGCCCACCGGCGACCTGCTTGAAATACCAGCCTTCAAAGTAGTTTTTCTTGCGGGCGACGCCCTGGTACAGGATCGGATGGAAGGGACGGAACAGGAAGGGCGTCATCCCGAAAGCTTCGTTCCCGGCGGCACGATTGTCAACGTCATTCACCTCGTCACCAACCGAGCACGCGCTCCCGGTATTCCGCTCCTATCCGCGCGAGCGCCGCTCCGACCGGCTCGCCGACGAGGGTCCGTTTGCGGATGTCCACGGAGAACTGGTTCATGGAGAAGTGGCGGAACAGGAGGACCGAAGCCCGGAACTCGTAGTCATCCCGGTACGCTTCAGTCAGGGCGCGGGAAAAGGGTTCGAAAAGCTTGCCGCGGCCAAGTTCCGAATAGCCGATGATCCAGAGCGGCACCGGCGGCCCCGAAGGAGTCCGCACGGCCTCGTGGAAGGAGCGGATCAGCTGGACCATCCGCAGCTGGGAAGACTCTATCGCGCGAGCGACCTCGGTGCCTCCCAGCCGGCCGAGTTCGCGCAGCTCCCCGGTCCGCGGCGTATGGATGGGCGTTTTGTTGAGGATGAGCACGTCCTTGCGGAAGTCGATTCCGAGCTCGGCGCGGGAACGGAAGAATCCGTCGGCGAGCTTGCCGGAAGGCCCGACGAGGTAGCGCCGGTTCGCCGCCGCCTGTTCCCTCCTGCCGGGGTTGTCCGCGACGAGGATGAGGCGGACTTCGTCGGCGGGGCCGAGGTCGTCGAGGGCCCCGTTATAGACGACCGGCGTCTCGATCGCGAAACCGGCGGCTTCCCTTTCTTCGACCAAACGCTCCTGGGCTGACCTGAGGCCGGGCAGGGCGGCGGCCAGGGTTTCCGTGTACAGTCGGTACTCGTCCCGCGCCGCGGCGAAACGCTTCCATGAAACGGCGTCCATGCGGCCTCCGGCCGCGACTGTATCATGGAGGCCGACCTTGCCCAAGAGGCTATCCGCAAGGTATTATGCGGTAAACACAAACGGCAAGACCTTGCGGACAGACTCTACGGTTGGGTTGCAGGACCCGGAAGGACAGCTACGGTGAACAAGATACTCGCCAAGAAGAAATTGTCGGCCGATGTCTATGAACTGCTCGTGGAGGCCCCGCTCATCGCGCGCGCGCGCAAGGCCGGCCAATTCGTCATCGTCCAGATCGATACAGACTGGGGCGAGCGCATTCCCTTGACCATCGCGGACGCGGATTCCGCGGCCGGGACCGTGACCCTGGTCTTCCAGGCTGTCGGCGCCACGACGCACAAGCTGGCGGAAAAGGAAGTAGGCGACCACGTGGAGAACATTCTAGGGCCACTGGGCAATCCGACCCACGTCAAGAAGTACGGAACGGTGGTCTGCGTCGGCGGCGGCATCGGCGTCGCTCCGCTTCATCCCATCGCGGAAGCCTTGAAGGCCGCCGGCAATAAGGTGATTATCATCATCGGCGCACGCAACAAGGATCTCGTGATCTTCGAGGACCGGATGCGCAAGATAGCCGACGAACTGGTGATCGTCACCGACGACGGCTCTTACGGCCGTAAGGCCCTGGTGACCGAACCCCTCAAGGAATACTGCTCCGCGACGCCGAAACCCGACTTCGCCATCGCAATCGGGCCGCCAATCATGATGAAATTCTGCGCGGAGGCCACCCGGCCTTTCGGCGTACCTACCGAAGTCTCCCTGAACACCATCATGATCGACGGCACGGGAATGTGCGGCGGTTGCCGCGTCACGGTGGGCGGCGAAGTCAAGTTCGTCTGCGTGGACGGCCCGGAATTCGACGGGCACAAGGTGGATTTCGACAACATGATGATCCGCCTGCGCGCCTACAAGGCCCACGAGGATGAGGCCCACCATGAATGCCATCTCGGGCTCGGCCTGGAGCCGCACGCGCCGGCTACTGCCGCGCCGGCTACGGCTGCGCCGGCTGCGGCCGCCGCGGGCGCCAAGGGAGCGACGAAATGAGCCACGATGCATTGACGAAAGAGCAACTGGAAACCGCGGCGGTCGCCGCGCTGAAGGAATTGAACGCGCGGCAGACCGACGGCGAAAAGCTCAACGCGAAGGCGCGCATGGCTATCCCCGCCCAGGCCATGCCCGCCCGCGATCCCGTGGAGCGCGGAAAATGCCAGGACGAAGTGGCCATCGGCTACAGCGAGGCCCAGGCACGGCTGGAAGCCGAGCGCTGCCTCGGCTGCAAGAACGAGCCCTGCGTGAAGGGTTGCCCCGTCGGCGTGCCGATCCCGCGCTTCATCGCCGAGATACAGAAAGGCGACTTCAAGGCCGCCGTCGACGTCATCAAGGAAACGAACCTCCTGCCCGCCGTCTGCGGCAGGGTCTGTCCCCAGGAAAAGCAGTGCCAGCTGGACTGCACGGTCGGCAAGGGCCTGAAGGATATCGAGAAGGCGGTGGCCATCGGACGGCTGGAACGCTTCGTAGCCGACTGGGAACGGGAAAACGGGAAAGCGACGGTCCCCGCCGTCAAGCCGCCCACGGGCAAGAAGGTGGCCGTGATCGGCTCCGGTCCCGCGGGCATCACCGTGGCCGCCGACGTTGCGCGCGAAGGCCATGAAGTCACGATCTTCGAGGCTTTTCACAAGGCGGGCGGCGTCATGGTGTACGGCATTCCCGAATTCCGCCTGCCAAAGGCCATAGTCCAGTCGGAAGTCGACGTGCTCACCGGGATGGGCGTAAAGATCCAGACCAACTTCCTGGTCGGCCGCACGCGCACCATACGGGAAATTCTGGATGAGGACGGATTCGACGCGGCCTTCGTCGGGGTAGGCGCCGGGCTTCCCAAATTCATGGGCATTCCCGGCGAGAGCCTGGTCGGCGTCTTCAGCGCGAATGAATATCTGACGCGCGCCAATCTCATGAAGGCTTACGATACCAAGAAGGCGGCCACGCCGATTTTCCGGTCCAAGATCGTCGCCGTCATCGGCGGCGGCAACGTCGCGATGGACGCGGCCCGTATGGCCCTGCGCTTGGGCGCCGGGCAGGTGCACGTAATTTATCGCCGCACCCGCGACGAGATGCCCGCTCGCGCCGAGGAAGTGGGACACGCGATGGAGGAAGGTATCTTGTTCGACTTTCTGCGCAATCCGAACAAGATCCTCGGCGACGACAAGGGCCGCGTGATAGGAATGGAAGTCCAGAAGTTCGAATTGGGGGAACCCGACGCTTCCGGCCGCCGGAGCCCCGTCGGCATACCCGGTTCCGAATATGTCTTCGATTGCGACACGGTGATCGTCGCCCTCGGCAACGAGTCAAATCCCCTGCTGGTCAAGACGACCGAAGGCCTGGTCGTGGACAAGAAGGGCCGCATCGTGGTCCAGGGCGACCAGAAGACCTCGCTGGAAAACGTATACGCCGGCGGCGACATCGTGCTCGGCGCCGCCACGGTAATCCTCGCGATGGGCGAAGGCCGCCGGGCCGCCGCCGCCATCAACGGGCTGCTGGCGGAAAAATAAGGCGGCGGGGCGGTGCCTGAAAGCCTGGAAGCTTCCTTCGCCCGGGAACTTGGCCGCGCCACCGGCGAGCTGACGCGCGCCGGTGGATGCCATACGGTGATCTTGTACGGGTCGCGGGCGCGCGGCGACGCTGACGCCGACAGCGATGTCGACCTTTTCGCCGTCGGCGGGGATGCCGTGGACGGTCCACGCGGATTCGATTCCCGACTTTTCGATTTTGACGTCTGGGTCGCCTCCGAGCAGAGCATTGCCGCCGATTTGGATGAATATCTGAAGATCGAGGGAGGCGTCGTCCTCCGCCAGAAGGATGGCTACGGGGACAGTCTGCTGCGTGCCGTGGAAGCCCGCATGCTGAAAGGTCCCGGCCGGCCGACGGAAGGGGAACGGACGCAGAAGAAGGCTTGGCTCGGGCGCATGGCCGCGCGATCCGGTCGCAACGACGAGGAAGGCCGGTATCGCCTGGCCTGGCTCGTCACGGAACTGCCGCGCGTCCTCTTCGAACTGGAGGGGCTTTTCTGGCTCGGCCCGAAACGCTCCCTGGGCCTCCTGCGCGACCGTTATCCGACCTTTTACGGGCCGTATTCGGCGCTGCTCGCCGTACCGACGCCTGAACGCGCACTCGCCTGCGCACGGATCATCGTCGAAGAATTCTGACGTTCTTTTCAATCATCTTCGCCGCGGGACTGTACCGCGCGCCGGACTCGTACTACTATGGAGGACGGGATATCCATCCCGTCCTAAGGAGGAACATGATGAAAAGAACGTTCAAGGCGATTTTCGCGATCTCGGTAGTCGCGGTGCTCGCCGTAGCGATCGGTTGCGCGGGCGCTCCCGCCGCGGCTTCGCCCGACGGGAAACCTGCGGTCGCCCAGGCGGCGGCCCCCGCACCCGCGGCCGCGCCCGTCGTCAAGATGGATGCGACGCCGCTCAAGCTCTCCCTTTTCCACGTCAACGATACCCACGCCAAGCTGGAGCCGGGTTTCGTGGAGTTCAAGGTCGACATCGACCAGAACCTCAAGGGCAAGCGCACCTTCATCGAGCTCGGCGGTTTCGCCCGGCTCTGGGCGGCCGTGGAGGCCCTGCGCGCGGAGAAGCCGAACAGCCTTTTCGTGCATTCAGGCGACGTCTTCCAGGGCACCCTCTACTTCACCCAGTTCGCCGGGAAGGCGGATCTGGACTTCCTCAATTCGATGAAACTGGACGCGATGACGGTCGGCAACCACGAATTCGACAAGGGGCCCGCGGTGCTCGCGGATTTCATCGAGGGCGCCAAGTTCCCCGTCGTCGTATGCAACCTGGACCTGTCCGCCGAGCCTGCGCTCGCCGCCGCGGTGAAGCCCTTCGTCGTCAAGGAGATCGCGGGCGCCCGCGTCGGCCTGATCGGCGTGGTCACCCCCGAGACGCCGTACATCTCCAGCCCCGGCGCGAACATCAAGTTCCTGGACCCGGCCGAATCAATCGCGAAGGCGGTCAAGGCGCTTGAAGCCCAGGGAGTCAACAAGATCGTCGTCCTCAGCCATATCGGCTACGACCTGGACAAGGCCCTTGCCGCGAAGATTTCCGGCGTCGACGTGATCATCGGCGGCCATTCGCACAGCCTACTCGGCCCCGTTGCCAACGTGGGACTAAAGCCCGTCGGCGACTACCCGACCGTCGTCAAAGACGCCACCGGCGCGAACGTGCTCGTCGCCACGAGCTGGCAATGGGCGAATCAGCTCGGCATCCTGGACGTGGATTTCGACGCGGCGGGCAAGATCGTTTCCTTCCGCGGTACGCCAAAGCTCCTCGCGGGCACCGAGAAGCTCCGTATCTATGACCTACCCGGCGCCGACGGCAAGATGAAGCGCGTGGAATTCACGCGCGCGGCCAACGGATCGGTGAGCGCGAAGGAGCAGGTCGGTTCGGGCTATACGGGCGAGCCACCCGCCGCGACCAGCGCCGCCTACCTTGCCGCGGCCCAGGCCCTGGCCAAGACCTACGCGGCCGATTCCCGTTTCATCTTCGTTCCTTCCAAGCCCGAAGGCGTCGAAAAACTCAAGACCTATTCCGCATCCATCGACGGACTCAAGAAGAAGATCGCGACGCAGGCCGCGGACGAGCTCAAGCGGGTGAACGACCTCGGTCCCGGACCGATCATCGCCGATTCCATGATCTGGAAAACCGGCGCCGATATCGCCATCATGAATCCGGGCGGCGTCCGCGTGGACTTGGTCGCCGGCGACGTATCCGTCGCTCAGGTCTACGAACTGCAACCCTTCGCCAACACCCTGATGACGGTCGATGTGAGCGGAGCGGAAACGATCCAGATCCTTGAGGATATGGTGGACTTCTGCGTCACCACCTATACGCCGAACAAGCCCGAGACTGCCTACGTCTACGTAGCCGGATTGAAGCTGACGGTAGACGTCAAAGCGGCCAAGGGCGCCCGCGTGAAGGACGTGGTCGTCGGCAAGGAAGGCGCGTACAAGCCGATCGATGCCGCGGCCAAGTACAAGCTCGTGGTCAACAACTTCATGGGCGGCGGCGGCGACAAGAACTTCACCTTGGAGAAGATTCCCGCCGCGCGCAAGTACGACACCGGCTTCATCGACTCCGAGGCCATGCTTGACTACGTGATGGGCAAGACGCTCAAGAACGTCGGCGAGAGCCGCGTCACGAACAAGATGTAAGCGGATAAGGATTCGAAGCGGGTCGAAGCGAAGGGCTCCGGTCCGCAAGGCCGCCCGGACGGAATGTCCGGGCGGCCTTTTTATAAAGCGGACGAATCCGGAGCGGTCATCAGGAATCGACGGCCGAGCCAGGGAACCACGGTTACCGTCGTCAGCGTTCCGATGCCGAGGGCAATGATGGAAAGGAAGCCGGCGGACGCGACCGAAGCGTACGCGGAGAAGAAAAGGGCCGCGAGGCCCGCGAAAATGGTGAGCGTGGTTTGGACGATGGAAGATCCGGCGAGGGCGGCCGCGCGCGCGAACGGGTCTTCCCCGCCGTCGTTCGCGGCCATCAACGATCGGGCGGTCGCCAACAGGTGGATGGCGTCGTCTACGCCTACCCCCATCACGGCGGCGATGCCGGTAGCGGTGACCGCGTCCAAGGGAATGCCGAGCCAGCCGGCCGCACCGAGGTAGGCGATGATGGCCGCGATCGAGGGCAGCATGCAGACGGCACCCCATCGGACGGATTTGAAAACGGCCGCCAGGAGCGCGAAGAGGAAGGGGATGAAGAGGAGGCTCCCGCGGCCGAGTCCGTTACGTATGGCTTCGTTTATCAGGAAGGCTTCTTCCTGGTAGCCGACGATCGCTGTCCGTAGTCCGCCGGTTGCGCCGAGACAGCGCTCCGCGATCGCGGTCCTCAGTCCGGCGAAGCCCTGGGAGCCGTCGTAGCGGACGAGGATCTTCGCCCTCCGGTAGGAGACATCGACGAGCGATCCGATATCGAAGCCGTCCGAACGCGATGCGAGAAGCTCGAGCGTTTCTCCGATCTCAGCCTGATCGTCGGGTATTCCCCGGTCCGGGGCGAGGGCGGCGAAGCCCTCTTCGACGAAGTCCGTATAGGAGATGGCCGCGGATACGTGCGGCAATTTTTCTATTTCCCGGGAAAGCGCGCGGATATTCTGAAATGCTTTCTCCTCCGTCAACCCGAACTCGGTTCCGGTATCAACCAAAACGCCCAGGCTGTCCATGCCGCCGAATTGCCGGATTCCTGACGCTCTTTCCTTGGTGTAGGGATCCGAGCCGCGCAATAGATCGAGGGGATCGGCTCTCCCCGCGACGCGGAATAGGCCGACCGAAAGAAGGACGATTATCGTCGTTGCTATGGCCGCGGGCAGAGGCTTGCCCGAGTTGTTCCCGAGAATGCGGGACGGCTTCGTCTTGAAGGGGCGGTTCGGTTTGGCGAGATCAAGAACCGACGAAAGCCAGAGCAGCGCCACCGCCATCGCGGCGGCGATTCCGATTACGATCACGAAGCCGATTCTCCGGATGCCGGAGAGGTCGGATACCAAGAGGGTAGCGAAACCCGCAAGGGTCGTGAGGCCGCAGAGCAGCACGATTCCCGCGATTCCGTCCGATGCGCGTTCCGATTCGTGCAGGCCCGCGTGCCTGAAAACCTGGATCGCGTAGGAAGTGGATAGGGCCAGGACTTCGACGGGCACGAGGATCGATTCGGTTCTGAAGTCCCAACGGAGAACGGGAAAGGCGGCCAGGGCGACGATGGCGGGGACGAGGGATGCGACCCATAGGAGCAGCGCCAGCGGGAGGTCGCGAGCTACCATGAAAAGCGCGATGAGGATCGCGGCGGCGGCGAAGGCAAGAAGAACGGAAAGGTCGCGGTCGGTCCTGTCGGCCAGAATTTTCCTGAAGTAAGGTTCTCCCCAGATAACGGTCGATTCACGAAAGGCCGCGGGGATCGAACGCCGGACCGCATCGGAGGCGATCGGGACGTCTTTATCCTGAATCGAAATATAGAGCGCCAGGTCGCCCGGGTCCTTGAGAGCGAACAGGCGAAAAAAAAGCGGATTCCCGGCGAGCAGCATGGACAATAAGGTTCCTGCTTCCTCGGCCGGCCGGTCCGCGACGCGTTTCCATTCCAGCTCCCCTCCTGCCGAAGGAACGGGAAAATCTGCGGGACCCGTGACCGAATAACCGGTTCCGGTACGGATCGACTCCGCTATCCCTTCCGCCGCCGACACCCGTGCCGCCGGATCCAAACCGGCCGCGTGCACGAAGGCGACGAGTCCGGCATCGCCGCGGAAATAGGTTTCTTCCTCCCTGGCCGAGATTCGGTACGGCGAGGTTTCGTCCAGAGCGAAACCTGGGAGGAAATCCCGCTTGATGCCGAACGAAAGATATGCCGAGACCGAGGTTGCTGTGATCAGGACGGCGCTCGCAACGGCAGCGCGGAATTTTCGCGATGGACCCATGTGGTGGGAGGATCGACGGAAGGGCCCGGACTGTCAAGCGAGGGCATTCCCATGCCTCGCTATTTTTTGGGACCGTACGGTTTTGCTTTCGTGGACTATTGGAGTATAATCATCGGGAGCCCGTATGGGCTCGGTAAATCCCGGAATCCCTTGTACAGAGGATGCAATGAATAAACTCAAGGTGTCGGTATTGTTCATGGCGGCCGCGCTCACGTTCGCGAGTTGCGAAGGTTTATTTAATTTCGGTCCCGCGGAAAAGAAAGAGCCGGAAGTTGCGACTCTTGCGGATGACATGGTCGACGAGATGATCACGGAATTCGCCGGCGGCGCCTCCGCCTCGTCCCGCGCGATCACCGCGGACGGCGCGGTGCTCGATGCGACGAGCCGCGAAGCGATGAGGGCGTTCGTGAAGGCCCGAATCAAGACCGCCCTCAGCGCGGCGGAAAAAGAACAAACCGATAAGATCATCCCGCAGATGATGCGTGCCGTAGCCCAGTATGTAGACGAGCAAGGCGGTACGCTCGTGGATACCGCCGGCAGCGCCGACGTGGTGCTCGTGAAGATCGTCGCGGTAGCCGCGCAGGCCGCCGTGAAGTCGGCGGCGACGGCGGGTCGCCAATCGAAGGTATCGAACAACCTTGACGGCAGTCCGAAGCCCATCGAGCAGGTCCTTGCCGAATCCACCCGGTCCGCCGTACAGACCCTCATGGACAACGTGCAGGACGACGCTGTCAAGCAGGAAGGCGTCGGGCTTGCGGTGAACGTAGCGATCGCCGCCATCGACTCGGCGGCGACCGTGACCGCGGACAAGGTCCAGTCCGTCGTCCAGGCCACGGTGAAGGCCTCCGTCGAAGCCGTCGTCGCGTCGACGACGACCGGAAATTCCGCCTCCGTCCAGGACATGGTGAAGCAGGTTACCTCCGGCGCCGTCCAGGCCTCTTCGGCCCTGTCCGAAGCGAAAGCCAATGACACCTTAAAGCAGGAAATGGTCGGCGACGCCGTCAGGGAAGCCGTAATGGCGGTCGTCGAAGGCGCCGCCACCAACGATTTGCTCAAGGACTCCGATTTCGCGGGCACCTTGGTCGAACAAGTTGCCGCGGGTGTCTCGGAGGCCGTGCAGACCGTCAACGAGGAACGCGCGAGCGAAGGCGGGAGCGGTGGTCCTGCCCTGAGCGGTGACGCCATCGCCTCCGGCGCATCGGCCGCGGTCGCCGAAGTCACGGACGCCGAAGTCACGGTTGTCGTGAATGAGACCGCCATCACTGCGATAGTCAATGAGACGGCGCCGGAGATTTCCTCGTTCGGGATCTCCGCGACTGTCGGGGATGCGACCGTCGCTTCGGCGGGCGGCTCTTTGACCCTGTCGGCCGAGCCTTCCGCCTTCTCCTTCTCCGCGGTCGCCACCCCCGCGACCGGCAAGACTGATGTCATATATTCGTGGACGCAGCTCCGCGGCCCCTCGATCCTGGCGCTCGGGGAAGGATCAGGCTTCACCGTCTCGCTCGACGAGGCTTTCCGGCCCGGCACCTATGAATTCATGGTGAAGGTTACCAACTTCGACGGTTCCAAGAGTGCGACCGCCTCCGTGACCGTCACCTGTACATATACTGCCTCACAGGCCCAGGCGGCTTACGCCAAGGGCATCAGCTACCTCAAGCTGAAGTCCTACGACGCGGCGTACCTGCAGTTCGCGGAGGCCGTCAGTCTTGACACCACCGGGACTGCCGAGACGACGAACGCCTCCAAGCTCTGGAAGGCGGTCCTGGAGATTTCCAAGCTGTCAGTGGATCCGAGCATCGTCGACTTGGCCAGGAACAAGCTAGGCTTCATGGATTATCCTTCGACGATGGAGGCCTTGTTCAGCGACCGCTGGCTGACGGGAACCCAGTTCTACGGACAGGACGAGTATTGCGAGCTGACTCCTTCAAATTCGACCAATTCCTGGAATTTCGTCCCGTTACGATTCGTCGCCAATTCTTCGTATCCGACTCTGGAAGGAAGCACCGAACTGGTGGATGGGTCCACGAAGTATCGCTGGGTGGACGCGGTCGTCGCCACGGGGGCTCCTGACCAATACGGTGTGATCCGGGCTGAAGATATGGACAACGGCTCACGGGGTTACTTCACAACGGATGGGACACCCAATTGCTTTGTGCGCGGTGAAGAGGAAGTCCCGACGGCGGCATTATCGAACGGGAAACCGATCTATACGCAAGTTCAGATGCTCGAGGGAGCTTCCGTGCTGCCTCGCTATTCCAGTAACTGGATTGACTACTTCGTCCCCGCGATCGCTCCGAGGATGTCGATACCGGCCAGCCTGGATGAGGTCTCGCTGCAGGATATCTGGGACCTCAACAAGGAATGGGAGGGCGACGAGACCGTCCCCACTGAACTCAGGAACCGGTATCCCCTATTTATGATCTCTAAAATAATGATGGCCAATGTGATCAACAACTACGGGAGCGGGCTCAACGCTCTTGTCGACGCGGTCATTTCAGGACCCCTGTCCAAGCTGGATGACGTAGTTGCGACCATCGAATCCATACCCGATGACGTGGAGATTGCCATTCCTGTGGACCTCGCGGAGGCGTACGGAGACCTGGACGAGCAAGGCCGGACGATGATCGAGACCTACGGCAGGCTCAACTCCGCCTACCTGAAGTCCTTCGCGGCGCAGATCATGATCGACAAGTCCTTCATGCAGATGCTCTCCGCCTATGACCTCAGCTACAACATGGATGCGCTCAAGCCCCTCATGAAGGAATACCGCGAGTGGGATGCGACTCGGGGCGACTCCGTCCTCGCGGCCCAATACGATACCAACACCAACGGTGTCGCGGACGCGCTGGAATCCTTCTTCACGAACGCCGAAAGTCCGTTCAAGACTACGCTCACCATCAGGGATACGGCCCGTCTAGCGGATGCGAGAGCTTCCATGAAAAAGGCACTTGGCCTTGTCCAGGATGCGATCGATGCCGAATACGACAGGCTCGGGGAGCTAGCGGATAGCCTGCCGCCCTTCGTTCCCGGTACGGACGAATATGGTGATCCCCTGATCACCAAGGCAGAGGCGACCCAGCTGCAAAACGCCTTCACGAACGTCAAGGCGCTCTTCGCCTTGGTCGAGGATTCACTGGGTACCGATGCTGTCGTCTCCATCCCCGGTGCCCTTTTTGAAGACCCGACCCTGCTTTTGGACCCCGCCTTTGATTGGACGGCTGAGGGGATAGGCATGAGACCGGCCAGCCTCTTCGACACCAAAACGATCGGCACCCAGACGGTCGGCGCTTTCTCGCCTCTCAACGCCTTCAAGACGGACGCCGCCGGCAATTTCCTGGTCCGCGTTTCCTACTCAGCGGATCTCTGGGATCCTGAGGAAGACAATTATGAAATTCCGATGGGCGATTTCGAAGATCCGGCATCCGCGGCGAGCCGTTCGATGTTCGATGTCCTTCTGGAAAACGTCATTGCCCAGGATTTCTATGACGGGGATTTGGGTAGGACGGTGAATTTCGGCGGTTTCGATATGGAAATGTCGGTGCCGGTCAGCACGGACTATCTGGCCTGGCTCGGTTTTAATGCAGGTTTATATACCGAACCGGATGCCCCTTTCGCCGATTTGGCGCTCCCCTTCGGCGGACCTTGGGTCGGACGCGAGTACGATCGTGTTCCGGAAACCGGAAATCATGTATTCAACGAGACTGCGACAGTGGCGAACGCAGAGGCCGTGTGGACGATGATAGGCCTCGGGGTACAGTGGCTCTCGGAATAACCCAATAGCGTAGGGAGCTTACCGGCTTCCTGTACGGCCCGGGGCGGCTTGCCGTCCCGGGCTTTTTCATGTATCGGGTAAGGATGAGAAACGTCCCCAATTTCGTTGCCGGCCTCTTTTTTGCATTGCTTTCGGTCGGCACCGCTCCTGCCCAGTCCTCCGACGCGCTGGCGGCGCTCCGGACTGCGAGCCTCTTCGGGGACTCGCGCTACCTTACCATCAAGATGACCATGTCCATCGTGGAGGGAGGCGGGGCGAAGGAAAGAGCGCTCTCCATAAAATCTTCCCGCGTCGATGGCTCGGACAAGACGCTCGCGGCAGTGGTGTCGCCGGCCTTCCTGAACAAACTCGCATTCCTCCGCGTGAAGGACGGAGAGGGCACGCGGCAATGGCTGCGGACATCCAACGGGGTCAAGCGCATCGCGGAAGGGAACCGGAACGAGCGCCTCTTCGGGTCGGATTTTACGGCTTCGGACTTTCTGGACGCGGCGAGCGACGCGCGGTCGGCGGAGTACGGGCAGGGCAGAGGCGAAGGCTTGGTCGTGGTGCGGGCCGACACGGCCGACGGCGATCGCGTCGTCTCGTTCGGTTCGGCGGACCGGCTGGTGCGGTCGGTGGAGTATCTGGGCAAGGACGGCCGGGTCCTCAAACGCTACCGCGTGGTGGAGCTGGAAACGCGCGACGGCAAGCCGTATCCCAAGAAGGCTATAATGGAGAACCTGCTCTCGGGCGGCTCGACGACCGTGGTCATCGATTCGATCGATGACGAGACGATGGTGAGCGATCGCGTATTCAATCCGGCTTCGCTGTGAAAAGATTTCTCGCGGCCGTCCTCGCCTTGACGGGGGCGCTTTCCGCGATGGCGGACGAGGCTTCGCTGCGCATTCCTTCATTCGCCTTCGGGGGCCAGATCGCTTCCTGGCTGGAGTTGCCCGCGCCAGCCTCGCGCGGAATGCCGGACAGCCTGGCGCCGGTATCTGGCAGGGAAAGGGCTTCCGCGCGGCTCACTATGGATTGGGAAAGCGCTTCGCTCTCTCTCGGAGCGTCAGCGGCGCTCGGACGGGACGGCGGACGTCCCGAACTCGCGGTTGACGAAGCGCTGTTGGCCGCTGCCCCTGCCGACTTCCTCACCGTCAAACTGGGCCGCTTCCGTCTGGACGATTCCGCGGCTCTCCTGCTCGGCGTCGCTGACTTCCTCTGTCCCCAGGACGTCGAGACCCTGCTTTCCGGCGACGCGGAGGAAGCCTCGCTGCCGGAGGATCTCCTGGCGGTGACCTTTCTGGCGGGCGACTTCTCGTTCCGCCTCGTCTGCGCCCCCTTCGAACCGCCTTCAGTTCTGCCCGATCCCGGTTCTCCCTGGTTTCCGGATGCGATCCTCCCGCAGAGCCTTGAGATTCTCGGGAATACCCACACCATAAGGGGCGTGGAGGTCGCGGATCCGGCTCCCGGGCAGTTTGTCTTGGACCCCGCTTTCTTGGCAGCCGTCGCGTACTCAGGCAACCGTGGAGATGTCGGCGCCTCGTTCTTCGCGGGACCGGACAGGGATGCGGCGTGGTCTTCGAATGTGCTTCTGGATTCTTTGATGCTTCCCGGAAAATTCGATGCGGAATTGTTCCGGCGGGGCGGTTATGTCAAGGGAGCATCACTTTCGGGCAGCTTGATCCTCGGCGAATGGCGCATCGCGGCGGAATCGTCATATAGGAACGGAAAGGAAGCCGATACCTCCGAATTGGACGATACGGGCGCCGCCTTGATATGGAACTACCTTCCGGAAACGATAGATGAGGCGGCCGGAGTCCTTTCCCTTTCCTGGTCGCCGGCATCCGCCCCTATTCGTGCGGTCGCGGAGATCCGCGGTAGTCGTTGGTTCGGCGCGGAAGCGGGAACCCTGCTTCCGACGCTCGGCAATACTGCGGCTTTCGCGCTTTCCTGGTCCCTTCCGATCTTCGACTCGACGATCGATGCGCTCTACCTGGTTTCCCTGACCGATAGCAGTACGGCCGCTACCCTCCGCGGAACCCTCCCTTTCGGGGCCGACGCGGAGCTTTCGATCCTGGTTCCGCTGTTTTCCGGCGATGGAGAAAGCGAGCTGGGCCGCTACGGGCAGCAACCCGTAGCCACCGTCGCGCTCAAGGCCAGATTCTAGGCGAGGTCCCCGTCTCCTCGAGGTCCGTCCCCCTCATCTTGGGATCGGCCTCCCTAATCCACCAGCTTCCGCTTTATCCGCGCCAGCGCCCACGCTCCCACCAGCGCTGTGAACATCACGCAATAAGCGGCGTCCCAGAGGTGGACGAGGCCGAAGGAAGGACCGCCCTGGACGCCGAGGCCGCGGACCAGGCGCACGACGTGGGTCAGGGGGACGGCTTCGGCCAGGGGTAGCATGTAGCGCGGCAGGCTCTCCAGGGGGAAGACGACGCCCGCGAAGAAGAACATCGGAGACAGGAAGCCGGTGAAGTAGAAGTTGAAGTTGTCCAGGTTGTCCACCACGGTGGTCACGAGGAGACTGGCCACGGCGAACATCACGCCGGTGAGGAAGCCGATCAGGGGAGAAAGCAGGATCCATCCCGGTGAGAGGGCTCCGAAGAGCAGGCAGACGATGAGCACGCAGGCGGAGAAGACCGCTCCCTTGGTGCCGCACCAGAGGATCTCGCCGACCATGAGGTCGTCGGCGGAGACGGGCGCGCCGAGCATGCCGTCGTAGACCTTGTCGAATTCCATACGGATGTAAGTGCCATAGCTCATCTCGAAGGCGGCCGTGTACATGGACGAGGTCACGAGGAGCCCCGCGGCCAGGAAGGAGACGTAGGACACACCGCCGATGGCGGGTACGAAGGCGCCGAGGCCCAGGCCGATGCCCCCGAGGAAGATGAGCGGCTCAAGGAAGGGCGGCAGGGCGTTCGAGAAAAGCGTCTTGGTATAGACGCGCATGTGCCGGTACCATACGGCCCCGATGCGCGAGGTCCATGGAGCGACGCGGTGCGCGGCTTTCGCGGTGTTATTCATCGATTTTTCTCCCGGTCGCGGTCAGGAAGAGGTCTTCCAGGTTGGTCCTGCGGGTGATGAACGAGCCGGCAGGCAGGCCTGCGGCGACGGACGCCAGGTCCGATTCTTCGTTCGAATAGAGGATCGCGCGCGCCTCCGACCGCTCCCTGCGCGCCCTGCCGGCCTCTTCCAGCTCGCGGAAGGTCGCCGCGGCGGGCGACGTATGGTCTTCCATCAATTCGGGCCGGTACAGTTCCAGCACGAAGCGTTCGATCTTTTCCTCCAGCAGACGGTGCGGGTGGCCGGAAAGGGCGATCTTGCCCTTGTCCATGATCAGGATCTGGTCGGCCAGTTGCCAGGCTTCGTCCATGTAATGTGTCGTGAGCAGCACGGTCACGCCCGTTTTCATGAGCGAGCGGATCTTGTCCCATATGTGGTGGCGCGCCTGGGGATCAAGGCCGGTGGTGGGTTCGTCCAGGATGAGCAGCTCCGGATCGGCCAGCAGGGCCCGCGCGATCACGAGCCGCCTTTTCATGCCGCCCGAAAGCTCGCGCACGCGGCTGCGGGCCTTCTCGGAGAGCTCCATGAACTCCAGGAGCTCCGCGATGCGCCGGCGCGCCGCCGCGGGGGCTAGGCCGTAAAGCTTGGAAAATACGTAGAGGTTCCGTTCCACGTCCAGCTGTTCGTCCAGGCTGTTGTCCTGGGGCACGAGTCCCATGCGGCATTTGGCGTCCAATTCCCGTGCGGGGATGGGGAAGCCGAGTACCTCCACCCTGGTTTCGGGCGACGGATCATAGCGCGCCTTGCCGTACAGGGTCTTGATCGTGGTCGTCTTGCCGGCGCCGTTCGGGCCGAGGAAGGCGGAGCAGGTACCGCGCCCCACCGTGAAGGAAAGGTCGTCGACAGCCTTCAGCGCGCCGAAGCTTTTGGAAAGATGCTCGACGCGGATCACCGTTTCGTTCGTAGCCATGGATCGAAGATACGGCGAAGCGGGGCGGCGCAGCAAGGGAATGTTCGCTTATAAACGAGGTAGACGGACCCCCGGCCTGGACACCCGGTCCGGGCCGGGGCGGGCGACCGATTTATGCGAACAGTGCGGCCAGCGAGGCTGCCCACTCCCGGGTAACCCCGTGGTCCCGTGCGTCCAGGGGCGCGTCCTTCGGTTTCCCGAAGAGGATGCGGGCGAAGCCGGGTAGGGGGCCGGGAAGCCTGCCGCCGAGTACGACCGATGCGGAGGCTCCCGCGGTCGCGGCCGCCATGGCCAGTTTTTTTTCGATAGCTTTCCGCCACATCGTCCGGCCGCCGAAATACAGGTAGGAAACGAAAAACACAGCGACTCTCGTACCCGCGAGCCCGGATTTCCGCGAAGCGACGAAGGAAGCCGCTTCCGGCAACCAGTCCATCCCGTTGACCGGCGCGCCGATCACCACTCCGTCCCATCCGTCCAGGGAAGCCACCTGGGCCATCGGCTTGACTTCGACCTGGAAGCCCCGCTCCTCAAGCGTCGACGCGATCTCCCTCGCGGTTTCCTCGGTGGTTCCCGTCTTGGTGGCGTACGCGATCAAAATGGTTTTCATGGTTTTCTCCTCAATAGCCCAGTCTTTTATCCACGACATTGCGCAGGTCTTCCCCGCGTCCGTAGCGGCCCAGGTTGTCCAGGAAGATCTCCAGGACCATCTCGTCGTAGTGCGGATGAAAGCCGGAGTAATGGCTGGTCAGGATGAGGTTCGGCAGTTCCCACAGGGGAGAAGCGGGCGGCAGGGGCTCCGTTGCGGTGACGTCCAGCAGGGCTCCGGCTATCGTCCCCGATTTCAGCGCGTCCGCGAGCGCGTCCTCGTCGACGGAGCCGCCCCTGCCCATGTTGGCGAAAAGCGCTTCGCGCTTCATCCGCGCGAAGAAAACCGCATCGTAGAAATTGCGGGTCTCCGGGGTCAGGGGCAGGATGTTCACGACGACGTCGGCCTCGGCGAGGGCGGAGGAAAGGTCGGCCAGGGCGATCACGCGGGGACCGGAAGCGGTGACGGCCGCAGCCGCGGAGGCCGCAGCCGCGGAGGCCGCAGCCGCGGAGGCCGCAGCCGCGGAGGCCGCAGCCGCGGAACCCGCGGTCCGGCGGACGCCGATCACGTGCATGCCGAACGCTTCGGCCGCGCGGCCGAAGCGTTCCCCGATGGTTCCGTAGCCGAGGATCAGCATCGTCTTGCCGGCGAGGGTCGACATCTCCGAATGCTTGAAATCCGCCCATTCCCGCCTGGACTGGGCGGCGAAGGCGCGGGGGAATTTCCGGTTCCAGGCGAACAGGAGGCCGAAGAGGTGCTCGGTCATCTGCTCCCCGTGCACGCCCGAGGCGCTCGTCAGCAAGAAGGGAAGTTCCTTGGTTTCGGGCATCTTCTGTAGCCAGTCGGTGCCCGCGTACCAGGCTTGGAACCATTTAAGACGCGGCGCGGCCGCCAGCAGGCTCGCGGGAAAGTCGCCCGCGACTATTTCCGCCCGGTCCAGGGCGGATTCGATTTCCGCCTTGCCCGAGCGCACGAGGACCTCCCGTCCACCGCCCGCCGCGCGTATCCTGTCCACCGCTCCCGGCGGGATTCGGGAGGCTTCAAGAGCCAGAATGATCGTATTGCCGGATTCCATGCCCCATTCTAGCATGGGGAAGCGCGTGGCGCGAGAGTGGCGCGAGCGTGACGCAAGCCGATCCCCATTCTGGACAGCCGCCGCCGTGCCGGGCTACGATCCGCGGGTGCAAACCATAATATTCTGGATCTCCAAATTGCTGCGCCCCGTGCTCGCGTCGCCGCTGTTCCTGACCCTGCTCGCCGCGGTCGCGGCCTTGCTGGCGCTCAAGCCGGAGAAGCGCCGGATGCGCGCGCTGAGGGCCGTCGCGCTCGCCGCCTGCCTCGCCCTCGCCCTCATATCCGTTCCGGCGGTCGCCAGCGGCCTCGCGCGGCTCTGGGAAACGGAACGGGGAAACGCGCAGGAACTCGCGGCGGCCGGCCCCTTCGACGTGATCGTGGTCCTCGGCGGCTCCACCAAGCCGGCGGCTTCGATCGCCGGACATATCGAACTGAACGATGCTATGGAGCGGCTCATCGCCGCCGCCCTTCTGTACCGCGCGCGCATCGCGCCGATCATCCTGTTCACGGGCGGTTCGGGGGACATCTCCCATCCGGACGACAAGGAAGCCCCCCTGGCCGCCGAGTTGCTGAAGCTCATGGGCGTGCCGCGGGAAGCCATCCTGCTGGAAGCGGAATCCCGCAATACGCACGAGAACGCGACGCTCTCCAAGCCCCTGCTGGATTCGATCGGCGCGTCCCGGATCGTTCTCGTCACCTCCGCCTGGCACATGCGGCGTTCGGCCGGGATCTTCGGGAAAGCCGGTTACGATTTTGTCCCGTACGCGGCGGACAGCCTTGTCGACCCCTTCTCATTCCCCGCCGACCTGTTCCCCGATGCCGGCGCCTTGGACCGGAGTACCCGCATCTTTCGGGAGCTCGCCGGAGTCGTCGCCTACCGGTTGCTCGGCAGGCTCTAGCGTGGGCTCCGGGACTGGCTCCGTTCCTGGTTCCGCTCCTGGTTCGGGTTGAAGCTCAGCGGCCGGCGGCGGGTCGCCGAAACGTTTGAGCAGGTACGCGTAGCGGCCCCGCAGGATTCCGTTGCGGCCGAAGTCGTACGGACCGTAGCGTATGGGCGAAGAGAGGATGGTCACGAGCCTGATCGCCTCGTCGCGCTCCAGGGCCGCCGCGCCCCTCTTGAAGTGCCGCCGCGAGGCGGCTTCGATCCCGAATACCCCCCGTCCCCATTCGGCATAGTTGAAATACAGCTCCAGGATGCGGTCCTTCCCGAGTATCGCCTCCATCTCGAGGGCGATGATCGCCTCCAGGTACTTGCGGAGATAGCTCTTCTCCGGCACGAGGAAGATGGTCCGCGCGGTCTGCATGGTGATGGTGCTGCCGCCGTAGATCGGCTCCCCGAAGGACTTGTTGAGCAGGTACGCGTTCTTCATCGCGGCGAGGAGTATGCCGTGGTGCTCGTAGAAGCTGCCGTCCTCCACCCTGACCGTCATCGTCCGGATGGACTTGGGGATGCGCGCAAGCGGCATGAAGCGGGGCTGGACGATTTCCCAACCGTAGGCCCATTTCCGGTACAGCATGAGGGTCGTCGCGGCCGGATTCGTCGTCCTGAACAGGATCAGGACGAGGGAGGTCGAAAGCATGAAGGCCAGATGGACGAAGAGGAGCGCGGCGAATATCAGGCGGACGAAGCGGACTGGCGCGGCCCGTACGCGATACGGGCCCCGACGGCCGAAGATGGAGGCGCGGATCGACAACCGTGCCGCGGAAGACGCCGCATAGGCGAAACTTTCCTGGTCAAGCAGGATGTCGGGGGCGGGCTTGCGGGAGCGGCTCATGTAGACGCTCATCATACCGATCCGCGCCGCTTCGCGGAAGTGCAGTTTTATCCCTTTCCTGTCGATATTCCATCTATGGCAGATACACCGAAATCCTCTCCGAGTCCGGTCCTCCTCGTTTCCGTGGCCGTCGTATCGGCTATCGCCGGCGCCGCGTCCGCGCTCGCCTTCGGCTGGATCGGAGGCATCGCTGCCTCGATCGCGGCGGGAGTCGCCGCCTGGGTCCTTTTCGCGTCCCGGAAGAAGTTCCCGGCCTCCTCCGCGCCGGAAACCGCCGCTCCGGGCGCGCCCGCGGCCGTGCCCGAATCCGTCCCGACGGAAATTTCAGCCGACCGGATCGATCCCCTGACAGGGCTCGCGAACGAGAACGGCCTGGCGGCCTGGTTCGCCGAGCGGGGGGCCCGACTCGCGGCCGACGGCAAGGGCCTCATCGTCCTCGTCGCCCGCCTTGACGATTTCGACCAGGTCGTGGCCAGGCGGGGCCGGACCATAGCCGACGAAGTCCTGAAAGAGGTGGCTGCCCGCGTGGCCGCCGTGGCCGGTTCCGAAGGCATCGCAGCCCGTACCGGCGGCGACGAGTTCGCCTCCGTGGTCGCCGTGGTCCCGGCCCGGGCGGATGCGCTCGCGTCGGAACGGGCTGGCCACCTGATCGAGCTCATCGGCCGGCCGGTCGAGCATCCGGCGGGTTCGATCTGGCTGGGCGGATCGGTCGGGGCAGCCTACGGATCGCCCTTGAAAGGACCCGAGACGCTCGCCCGCGCACGGACGGCGCTGGCTCAGGCGATGCGGCAAGGCCGCGGGCAGTTCGTCGTCGCGAAAGCCGAATGAAGAAGCGAAAGGCGAAAATGTAGAGATTTGCTCCGGGGACAAGCGCTCGTTATACTGGAGGATATCCTGAAAAGTGGAGTATCACCGGTATGCGCCTCCGTTTCCGCACACGCCTCGCGCTCATCCTCTGCGCCTCGATCGTTCCCTTCGTCGCCATCGGAATGGCGGGCGTATCCCTGCTTGTCTTCCGCGATTTCCGCGCCTACGAGTCCGGCCGCTACGGCGAGACGGCGCGCGCGAACGCCGCACTGCTATCAGGCGACCTGATCCGTGCCGTCGAGTCCAGCCGGGATCTCCAGGCGGTGGTCGAAGAGCTCAAGCGCCTCGGCAGAACCGACCGGACCTTCCTGCCCGCCCTTTTTGAGCGCTTCCTCTCGGACCGGCCGGAAATCCAGGCTGTATGGGCCAATTTCGAGCCGAACGCCTGGGACGGGCGGGACCGGGAATTCATCGGGGCCGAAGGCTACGACGAAGTTTCGGGACGCTTCGCCCCCTGGTTCTACCGCGATGCGGACAAGGTCATAGTCGGCGAGCTGCTGGCTTGGGAAGACGCCGCCTACCAGGAAGACTATTACGCCCTGCCGAAGGAACGCGGCTCCCTGGTGGTGCTGGAACCCTACGAGGATGATGACGACCAGGGCACGCTCATGACCTCGGCCGCCGCCCCGCTCACGGATTCAGGCGGCGCATTCTTCGGCGTCGCGGGACTGGATATTTCGCTGACCGCGATAGAGAAGCGCATCGCCGAACTCAAGATCGGCCGTGCCGGCTGGGCCTGCCTCGTTTCGACGGGAGGCATGGTCGTGGCGCATACCGATCCCGAGAAGAAGCTGACGGTTTTTGCCGAGGTCGAGGATAACAAGTCCCTTGTCGTATCCGCGCCCGTGGAGATCGGGGGAGTCGAATCCTGGCGCTTCGTGGCCGCCGTCCCCTTCTCCGAGATCGACGAGCCGGCCATCGGTCTTCTCTGGTGGATGATCGCGGCGACAGTCGTCATCATGGTCGTCATCGCGGGTTCCGCGGCGTTCATCGCCCACTCTATCGCCAAACCCATCGGCGCGGTCTCCTCCTCGCTCGAGCTGCTGTCCGACGGCGATTTCACCGTGGAAATCCCCTCTTTTTCCAATGACGAGATCGGCGCGCTCGCCCGAAGCTTCAACGAACTCGCCGATGCCCTGTCCCGTTCCTTCGCCTCCGTGCGCTCGTCCGTATCGGGGATCGACGAAACGGGCGTGTCCCTCGCCACGGCCATGGCCGCGGCCCGAGCGGCCGTCGCCGCCATCGCGGAGCGCATCACCGAAGCCCGGTCGTCCTTTGACTTGCAGGATAGGAACCTCGATTCTTCCGCCGTCGCGATTCGGCAGGTGTTGGAAGCCGTCAACGCCCTGGAAGGGCTGACCGCCGAACAGGAGAAGGCGATCGACCGATCGATGGCCAAGATCGGGGAAATGGTCGGCAACGTCGCGCATTCCTCCGAGGCCTTGAACGAACTGGGCGCCCTCATCGACGAACTCTCCTCCTCCTCGGGCGCGGGCATGGAACGGGTGGACCGCCTCCGGTATCGCGCGGAAGAAGCCGCCAGGCAGGCCGAAAACCTGGGCGAGGCGAACGAGGCCGTCGCTTCCATCGCGGAAAGCACCAACATGCTGGCCATGAACGCCGCCATCGAGGCCGCGCATGCGGGAGAGGCCGGAAAGGGCTTTGCGGTGGTGGCCTCCGAAATAGGCAAGCTAGCCGAATCTTCCGCCGATCGCACCGAGGAGATCGCCGCCGCCCTGGATGCCGTCCGCGTAGGCGTCCGCTCCATGCGCGACGAAGCCGAAGGGACCATGAACGCCTTCGACGATGTCAAGAAGCAGCTGCAGGCCGTCGCGGCGCTGGAAACCGCGATACGCACGACCATGGAAAAGCAGCGCAGGGAAGGCGAAATGGCTTCCTCCGATCTGGACGCGATGACGGAACTCGGGCGCCGCGTCCGCCGGGATTCCGCCGAGATCCGGATTTCCGGTTCGAGCATTTCCCAGTCCCTGGAAGCTTTACTCGAATCCGGAAGCAAGCTCGGCCGGGTGATCAACGGGATCGAAGAAGAAATGGAACGGATCCGCGAAGGCACGTCGGTCGTCGCGGAGGCCATCGCGGAAAACGGAAAGGCTACCCGCAAGGCCACCGACAGTCTGGACGGCTACAAGACGCGGGCGAATGAATGCTGAGCGAACAGGGCGTCCCGCCCTGGGTCCGGCTGAGGACCCTCCTGGACCTCGAAGGCCGGAGCGCCGCTGACGGGGAAACCGCGGCCGCGCGGGAGGCGACGCTCGCCGATCCCCGCGTCCGCCAGCTGCTCGCCGATGTCACGCGCTGGCCGGGCACGGTGCTGAACAGCCACCGCAGCGCCTCCCAAAGCTTCCATACACTGGAATTCCTCTCCGAATTGCTCGCGGGCAGCGGTCCCCCGCCCGCCGAGGTCGGGATCGCCCTGGACCGGATACTTGAAAGCATGGGCGCCGATGGGATCCCGCGGCTCCCCATGACGTACTCCGCGACACACGGCGGTCCGGGCGTTGAAATGAACGCCTGGGCGCTCTGCGACGCGCCGACCCTCCTCCTGTCCCTCGTCCGCTTCGGCCGCGGCGCCGATCCGCGGGTCTGCGCCGGAATCCGCGCCCTTTCCGCCTTGATCCGTGATAACGGGTGGCCCTGCGCGGTCAGTCCCGAACTTTCCTTCCGGGGCCCAGGCCGCAAGGACGATCCCTGCCCCTACGCGACCCTCATCATGCTCAGGCTGCTCGCCGCTAGCGGCGCATGCGGCGCATGCGGCGGGGAAGCCGCCGCGGCCGCGTCCGCCGCGGCAACTGCCGCGGGCGCGGAATCCCTCCTTGACTGTTGGGCGCGCAGCCGCGAGCGGAGTCCCTACCTCTTCAGGATGGGCACGGATTTCCGCAAACTGAAGGCGCCCTTCCTCTGGTACGACATCCTCCACGTCGCTGAGGTCCTCTCCCTCTTCCCCGCCGTCCGTCTCGACAGCCGGTTCCTGGAAATGGTCGGACTCATCCGCTCCAGGCGGACTGCGGACGGCTCCTACCTGGCCGAATCCGTCTACGCGCCCTACAAGGAATGGGATTTCGGCCAGAAAAAGGCGCCTTCGCCCTGGATCGGCTTCCTCGTCCGGCGTCTGGAAAAGAGGCTTGTCAGCTGAAGCACCGTGAACGCCCCCGCCGTATCAATCATGCCGGAATACGTTATAATGGGAGGCATGGCGAAGATGGGAGAACCCGCACGCGTACTTGATGAGCGCTTCACGTACCGCGATTACCTGACCTGGCCCGACGACGAGCGCTGGGAGTTGATAGACGGGGTGGCGTACGAGATGTCCCCGTCACCGAGCTGGAAGCATCAGGGTCTCTTGCTCGAGCTCGGACATCAGCTGAAAAATCATCTTGAAGGAAAACCCTGCCGCGTATTCATCGCGCCCCTGGACGTACTCCTGTTCGCGCCGGATCAGGGTTCCGACGCGAAGGACGAGGATATCGATACGGTAGTCCAGCCGGACGCGCTGGTCATCTGCGACAAGGGAAAACTGGGGAAACGGGAGATCCGGGGCGCGCCCGACATCGCGGTGGAGATACTGTCGCCGTATTCGTGGGCCCGCGACACCAGGATCAAACTTGCTGCCTACGAAAAACGGGGTGTGAAGGAATACTGGATCGTGGATCCGGGTAACCGGGTGGTCAATATTTTCAAACGTCCGGACGCGAAGGGTTTCGGTCCCGCCGAATCGGTCGTACTGGATGCCGATGGCGTCACCGGCTCCTTCTCCAGCGCCGTTCTGCCCGACTTTCAGCTCGACTTCCGTGCCCTTTTCGCCGCCGCTGAGCTATAATCGAACAATGACTGGAAAAGAACGAGTCCGGGCGTCCCTCGCCCACGAAGAAGCGGATCGGGTGCCCCTGGTGGTCGGAATCACCAACGCGACGGGCATCAAGATGAAAGCCTACCGGGAGCTCAAGAAGCTCGTCGGCGTACAGGCGCCGGACCGCTGGATCTACGACTGGCCCGAGCTCGGCACGGCGCTGCCGGACGAAGAGGTCCTTGAACGCCTGGGCGCCGACGCGCGGGGCGTGCTGGACCTCTACCCGGCTTCCGTGTACGAGCGCGTGAAGGCGCGCGATCCCCATTCGCCCTTCGTGGACGACTGGGGCACCGGGCAACGCGAGATCGAGGAGGGGCGCTGGTATCCGGGCATCCACCCGATGGCGAACGCGGTGACCTTGGACGAAATTGAACGCTACCCTTGGCCCGACATGGACGATCCGAGCCGTGTCGCGCACGTGGCCGCCGAGGCGCGGGCCCTGAAGGCATCGGGCAGGTACGCCGTCCTCGGCTGTCCCTGGCTGCTCTTCCCCTTCGAACGGGCCCAGGCGATGCAGGGCCTGGACCGCTTCCTTGAGAACATGCTCACCGAACGGGAATTCGCCGAAGCCCTGCTGTGGAAGATCGAAGGGCTCTGCGAACGGCTGATGGGCCATTTCCTGGACGCGGCGGGCGACAGCCTGGACATCATCAAGATCGGCGACGACCTGGGCACCCAGGAAAGCCTGATGATCTCCCCCGCGACCTACCGCGAAATCCTGAAGCCCGTGCACGCCGCCCTGATCGAATTCATCAAGACGCGGACCAAGGCCAAGGTCTTCTTCCATTCGGACGGCGACGTCTTCGACCTCATCCCCGATCTGATCGAGATCGGCGTCGATATCCTGAATCCCGTCCAGTCGGGCGCAGGCCGTATGTCCGACCTGGCGCGCCTGAAAAAGACTTACGGGAAGGACCTCGTGTTCTGCGGGGCCATGGATACCCAGCGCATCCTCCCCTACGGGACGACCGAAGAGGTGCGCGCCGAGGTGAAGCGGGTCTGCAGCCTGCTCGGTCCCGGGGGCGGCTTCATGCTGAGCGCCGTCCACACGATCATGGACGAAGTCCCCGCGGCCAACATCCTGGCGATGGCGGACGCGGTCCAGGAGTATGGACGGTACCCGATAAGCACCTGACGCAGGAACTTCGCGAATAGCCGGATGCGATCCTCCTCTTTCTGTTTTATAGGTGCTCACCGCATGCCGATTGGCAGTCACCAAGGCGATGGAAAAGGCGTTCCGCGATCTCTCTCCGGGACTTATGAGGGAGTCGGGACGTCCGCTACCCCCGTTTCAATCGGGAAGCTCATCGCCATCGGAACGGTGACCGGGGAGATCGTATTGGTGAACCCGAAGGGGGAATAGCGAATCTGTATGTCGTGTACAAATATGCGATAGAATTGCATATTTGTACACATTCGGTTACAATTGCATCATGATTCCGCGTGAACTGCAAGAGACCCTCGTTCGATGGGCTGGACAGTATCCGGCGATCACCCTGATCGGGCCGCGCCAGAGCGGAAAAACCACGCTGGCGAAATCGGCGTTTCCCGATAAACGGTATGTCAATCTGGAGGATGCCCAGGAACGCGTCTTCGCGGAATCCGATCCGAGGGGGTTCCTGAGCCGTTTTCCGGACGGCGCCATTATCGACGAGATCCAGAATGCGCCCGGGCTTCTTTCCCAGGTGCAGACGGAAATCGACGCCGGGCGGGGAGATGGGCGATTCATCCTAACCGGAAGCAACCAGGCTTCCTTGCGGGCCGGCATCAGCCAGACTTTGGCCGGACGGACGGCGATCGGACAACTCTATCCTTTCACGCTATCCGAACTGGAAGGATTCTTTCCAACGCGGGACGTTAATTCGCTGTTGAATTCCGGATTCTATCCCCGCATCTGGGACAAAGCCCTTGATCCTGCGGAAGCCTTGGCTTTCTACGCGGCTACGTATATAGAGCGCGATCTGCGCTCCGTTCAAGCCATCCAGGATATCGGCCGATTCCAGAAGTTCATGATGCTGTGCGCTGGGCGCGTGGGACAGTTGCTCAATATGGCCTCCCTCGCCGCGGACGCCGGAGTGAGTCCGAATACCGTCAAGGACTGGATATCGAAACTGGAGGAAGGCTTCATCGTGTTCCTGTTGCAGCCCTGGCACGAGAATATCGGGAAGCGTCTCGTCAAGGCTCCGAAATTATATTTTTGGGATGTCGGATTGGCTTCCTGGTTCCTGGGCAACCGCAGTCCCGTCCATGTGGCCGCGCATCCCTTGCGCGGTTCCCTCTTCGAAAACTTGGTCATCGCCGATACCTTGAAACGGGAACGCCACCGATCCGGTCAGCGGGGATTTTACTTCTTCAGGGATAATCATGGATTGGAGGTGGATTTAATGATAAGCGATGGGCCTTCGATTGATCTTGTGGAGATAAAAAGCGGAGAAACCGCGCATCCCGATCTGTGGCGCCGGCTTCCCTTCGTTCGCAAAGCCATCGATCGTCCCGGGAACGATATCGTCGTGTACGGCGGGGACGGCGCCTGGGAGACGCGGGGCGTTCATGTCTGCGGGTGGAAAGAGCGGCTCACCGACTGAGATGAAGGCCGGGGCGGTTTCGTAAAGGGCAAGCGCGGCGCCCCGGCCCTTCGGATTGGCTTGTTCCTTATCCCTTCAGCTCCCGCAGGCATGCCACAACCAGAGCATGGTCGTCCTCCTGCGGGAGCCCGGAAACCGTCGCGCAGGCCACGAGGCCCGCGCCGCGCACGCGGATGGGGAAGGCCCCGCCGAAGGCCGAGAATTCCATTGAACTCACATAGTGCTTTTCTTCGATCGTCTTTCCTGACAGGGCCAGGGCGATTCCGACCGCGAAGGAACTCTTCTCCATACGGAAACAGACGTTCGCCTTGCGGCGTATCCATTCGTCGTTGTCGCCCGCCGCGCCGGGAAGCGAGGCATGGAAAAGGATGCGGCCCGGACGGCGGATGTCGACGGCGACGGGCGCCCCGCGTGCCCGGGCTTCTTTCGCCAGCAGGTTGCCGAGCTTCCAGGCGTCGTCCTCGTCGAACTTTTCCAGCACGAGTTCCGCCTCTTCAGCGGCGATACGATCAAGCAGGTCTTTGGTTGGCGTCATGAGCTGATTATAGCATGTTATACTTTTCCGATGAGCCAGTTCGAACGGATCGCCTACCTGGACCGGGCCATGAGGGAAGGGGGCGGAGCCAGGACCGCCGAAGTAGCCGCCCGTTTCGAGGTGGACGCGCGCACCGTCAAACGCGACATCGAGTACCTCCGCGACCGCGTGGGCGCCCCCATCGAATGGGACGCCGCGCTGCGCGCCTACCGCTACACGAAAAAATTCGATGACTTGCGCTTCGCCGACGAAAAGGCCCTCATCGTCCACGCCCTGCTCCGCGGCTTCCTCAGCAACGAGCACTACGTGCCCCTGCTCTCCCTGGAGCTTCTGGACGAAGTGTCGCGCCGCGTTTCCCGCGACTACCGCCGGGTCGCCGACCGGGTGCGCTACCTCACCCCCGTCTCCGAGGAAGTTGCCCTGGAGCACTTCACCATCGTGGTGCAGGCCATGGCCCTCGGCCTGGAGCTGGACCTCGAATACAGCGACAGAGGGGGCGCCAAGAGCGTACGGGCCGTGGAAGCCGAACGGCTGGTCAACTATTCCGGCCGCTGGTACCTGCTGGCCTGGGACCTCCGCAAGGCCGACTTCCGCACCTTCCACCTCTCCCGCATAGAAGCCGCCTCCCTCTCCCGCCGCAAGGCAGCCTCCCGCGCCGACGAGGCGAGCGCCCATTCCCGCGACCAGGCCGCGGAAGCCTACCTGCAGGGCGGCTTCGGCATCTTCAAGGGCGGAACCCTCACCCAAGCCGCCATCCGCATCACCGGCCGCGCCGCCCCCCTCGTGGCCCGCCAGACTTGGCACCCCTCCCAGACCATCGTGGAGGGCGTTTCCGCCTCCGGGGAGCCCTTCTCCGAACTCCGCCTCCCCGTGGCCGACTGGACCGAGCTACTCGGCAAAGTCCTCTCCTTTGGCCCCAACGCCGAAGCCCTGTCCCCGCCCGCCTTCCGAAAAGAATGGAAAGCCGCGATCAAGGCGATGGGGGAGCTCGCGGGGAGGGGGAGCACGTCCATTCCATAACGGGAATCGCGCGGGTCCCTCTCCATGCTCGGGCGGGGGAAACCGCTGCCGAGCTCGGGTCCCTCGGCCTGCAGCCGAGTCCGATAGGAAATGATTTTTAGCGCGGCCCGTCGGCCGCGCGGCGGAATCGTCCGATATATCCAAAAATCTGGAAAAATTGTTATCGCATTTCGTAGATCGGACATTGACCGGCGGACTGCGGCTCGCTCGTTCGCGGTTTTCCCCGCCCGAATCGGAAATTGTGAATCGCGCGCTTCCCGACTCCAACGGCAGGATCCAACCTGGGCTGACGCGGCTCCCCCTACCTCCGGCCTCCTCGCCGGCGGCCTCGCGCCGCGGTAGCGGTGCGAGGCAAGGATGCCGAGCCCGGGAAAGGCAAGCGGAATCGTTTGCGATTCCGCATCGGCATGGATGCCGCCGGTACCCCCTCGTCGGTTTCTCGCGGGAAGGGAGAAACCGGTGCTGCGACCCAGCCCAGCCCGACCCAGCCCAGCCCGACCCAGCACTCCGTGTCTGTATCCGCCACGCAACAACTTGACTTCTTGGAGATTTAGCTTGACATCCAGATCCGAGACGATAAAATAGAATGAAAAATTATCCGTATTTCAATATCGAAGAAGATCTTTAAAAAGTTGGAGTTGCGCATGTCGAAAGGCGAGGCTCCTTTGACCTTTCTGGATATGTTTTCCGGCACTCTATCGCCGTACAAAAACAGGAAACTGCGTTTCAACACCTCACAATCCCTCATTTCGGAAACAATGGCCTTTTCGGGCAAGTTCGGGAGCCAAGCCTTCCTCGTATTCATTCACTCGATCCGCCCTCCGCTTCGCGGACGGAATACGCAATCAGCCTACCGTCTCCCGATTACCGCTTCCCTAAGGCGTCCGCATTCGGTTTCTCCCGAGACGTCCTGGGTGAACGAATTCGTCACTTCGTTCGATTCGGAAGTCGTCTTGATATCTTCCATGTTGTACCAGTTGCCCGGCTGCGTCAGGACGGAGCTGGTAGACGATCTTTTTTCTTTCTGCCACACGCCCGATTGAATCACGCCTATAATGCCGAGGATAGGGGTACGGTATGCCAAAGCGTAAATCGTTATTGTTGCGTTTCCTGATCCTTGCAGTTCTCCTTTTCCCCCAGGCTATTTCGTCGGCCGAACGGACAACGCGGGAATATAAGATTTTCATCGTTGTGGACACGGTCGACGATTGGTCCGTCAAAATCATGGACGGGTTCAAGGAATCGATGGATAAATTCGTGTCGTCGAAAGGGGCGAAAGCCGCGTATACGACATTCGATACAAAGGTGAATCCCGAGAGAATTCCTCCGATCATCGACGCGATCCGGATGGGCGATCCCGACCTCATCTGCATGGTCAACTATCCTTCGGGCTTCGCCGATTCCGTCATCACGAAAAAACTGACGGACCCCAAATACAAATTCGTCTCCGAGAACTGCATACCCGTGGAAATCGGTCTCATTCCAAGCTGGCAAAAACCGGGAGGAAACGTGACCGGAGTCGGGGTCTTCCTCCAGCAGAACTCGCAGATCAGGCTGATGAAGAGGATCAATCCGAAGGCGAAAAAGCTGGCCGTATTCAGCTGGTCGGCCATGACCCAGATCAATGAGTGGTTTGAAAAAGAAATCGCCAGGGCGGCGAAGCAGGAGGGAGTCGAACTCGTCGAGTTCCGCAAAGTCGACAGCGAAGAGGCGGAATTCGCTTTTTTCAGGGAATACGACGCGAAATCGGACGAGTACTTCGTCATGGGAGTGATTTCCGCCTTCGTCCACGCGGACGGATC